>JAABUN010000055.1_pt1 | contig 250868 bp, 196 predicted proteins | sample 5559311 | NCBI WGS metagenome assembly JAABUN01 (sample SAMN10711877, study PRJNA513370) | rock metagenome | isolation source: Antarctica rocks | place: Antarctica: Victoria Land, Siegfried Peak sud | reverse complement strand
GGTTCAGTCACCGCCGACCCGAGCCGCCGAAGCTGCCGGCCGCGGCCTGGATCAACCAGCCCAGCAGGGAGGCCCTCATCCAGAGCAACTAGACACCGACTGTCTCAACGGCCTTGACACGTTCCGCGACGACCCGGCTCTTGGCGACGGCCTCACGGTGCTGCGACGTCACCCACCGGTCTTCCGCATCGACTCCGCAGGCGGTGCCGAACCGACAGAGTGACGGCGGCTATGTGCAGTTCTACTCACGAGACAGCTGCGACCCGGACGGACGACTCGCAGATGCTTCGCCTTAGAACGCAGCCGTGGTGAGGAGGCGCTGCACGGGGCGCGACGAGGGCACCTCCCGCCTGCTCTATCGGCAACGCCACACCCACGCGTGCAGCCGGCCGCCATCTCCACTCACGGTGAGACAAGGGCGCGGTCTGTGGACGACCAGAGTTGTTCACAGGCAGGCAATCTCGGACTGTTCCTGTCGGTGGGCGGGGCTAAGTTCGAACACATGAGCGAACAGGTGGTTGGGCCGGTCGGGGGCGCTCCGGTCGGGGGTGATGGTCCTGTCCAGGGCGCTCCGGTGGGGGTGGTGTCTCTCGACGGGTTGTGCCCGGTCGATCTGCTAGGGGTCGTCGTCTGTCGGCTCACCGCCGAGGACCCGGTCGAGCTGGCCGGGCCGGTCGCGCTGGCCCGGACCGCCGACATGCTGATCGCCCGAGAGCGGCTGCAGAGCGCGATCCTGACCGCGGTGCGCGATGTCGACCGGCGTGAGCTGTTCACCTTGGCCGCGGCCGGCAGCACCCGCGGCTGGCTGCGCACCCAGCTCGGCGGTGACAGCGGCCAGCTGATGCTCGCCCGCCGACTGGCCGACCGGCCGCAGATCGCCGAAGCCCTCGCCGGCGGGTCGATCTGTGGCCGGGCCGCCGGGCAGCTGTGCACCGCCCTCGAACAGATTCCCGACCAGGTCCCAGAACCCGCGATCACCGCCGTGCTGACCGACGGGATCAGCTCGCTGCTGTCCCCGCACACCGGCCTACTCGCCCTCGACAGCGTCCCGATCACCCCCGCAGCCGCAGCCGTCCGCGCCGACCTCGCGACCGTCACCGCCCAGTGCCTGGCCGCGACCGGCCTGCCACCGGCCGACCGGCTCGAACCAGCACTGCTGCTGCTTGCCCGGCACCTCCCACCAGGAGGAATCGGCGGCGCCCTGGAACTGCTGCTCAACGCCCTGCAACCCGACCGGATCGACACGCCTACTGACGCCGACTACTTCTTGCAGCTCACCCCGATGCTCGACGGCGACTGGGACCTACGCGGACACCTCGACCCCGAAACAGGCACCCTGCTCGCCCGCGAGATCGAACGCCGAGACAAGCCCACCGCAGCCACGCAAGAAGACGTAGTGCTCGACGCCCTCGCCGCGTCTGCCAGCCACCACGAGCAAACGACCGCCGACCCGGATGCGAGCGCGGGCGCCGATGACGATGCCGACCACTGGGACGACGAGCTCGGCCCCAGCGGGTTCGGGCACATCCCCCGGACCCCCGACCCGCACGCCAGCACCGCACCCCGCACCCTGCCAGCCGGGCAACGCCGGCACGACGCGCTAGGCCAGCTCCTGCACGACCTCACCGACCCAGGCAACGACACCCGGCCCGGCAGCGGCCGGCCACCACCGGTCGCGCTCACCATCACGGCCACCCTCGACGCGCTCGAAGGACGCCTCGGCGCGCTCCCCGGCACCCTGGACACCCCACGCGGACCGACCAGCCTCACCGCCCGCACCCTGCAACGCCTGGGCTGCTACAGCGAGCTCACCACCGTGCTCCTGGACGCCCACCACCAGCCCGTCGGAGCAAGCGGCACCCACCGCAGCGCCACCACAAAGGAACGACGGGCCCTACGCGCCCGATGGGGACCGCAGTGCGCCATCACCGGCTGCACCAGCACCCAGACCGTCCCCCACCACGTCCGACCCTGGTGGCTCACCCACCAGACCACGCTGCGCGACCTCATCCCCCTCTGCACCCACGACCACCACGAGCTCCACGAACACCACCGCACCCTGCGACTCAAAGACGGACGACACATCGACCAGCTCGGCTGGACCGAGCCGGGCGTCGAGATGCCGACCGCGAGGTGACGCGAAGCCGTCCACGAGTCGTCGCGGCAGTCGTGGAGGCACCGGGCGGCCGTACGTCCAGCCGACCCTCCGCTCGCTTCGGCCACCGACGCGCTCGTCCGAGGCACCGGTTAGCCTCGCCGCGCATGGAGATCGTGCTCGTGCGCCATGCGCTGCCCGTCCGGATCGACGCCACGCCTGACGGGGGACCCGCTGACCCGGGACTGGCAGCACGGGGGCACGAGCAGGCGCTGCGGGTCGTGCAGGCGCTCGGGGCGGAGGCGATCACTGCGCTCTACACGTCGCCGTCCCGGCGGGCCCGTGAGACGGCAGCGCCTCTCGAGCAGGCGCTCGGGATGACCGCTGCGGTCGAGGAGGGCATCGCCGAGTTCGACGCCCAGGACGGCTCGTACGTTCCGGTGGAGGAGCTGCGTGCCGCCGGAGATCCCCGGTGGAAGGCGCTGGCAGCGGGCGAGCTGTACAGCCCCGACGTCGACCCGGCGGCCTTCCGGCAGCGCGTGGTCGACGCGGTCGAACGCATCGCCGCCGAGCACCCCGGCGGCCGGGCTGTGCTGTTCAGCCACGCAGGCTCCATCAACGCCGCAGCCGGGCACGTGCTGCAGCAGGAGCGGTCGATCTGGTTCGCGCCGGCCTACTGCTCGATCACCCGGCTCGCTGCCGCACGAGGCGGACGGCGCGGAGTGGTCAGCCTCAACGAGACAGGGCACGTACGCGACCTGCTGGCCCGGAGCTAGGACGTGTTTCGAAGTCAGCTTCGCTCCTGCCTGGCCGACCGTCCGACTGCCCGGACTGGGGCGACCCTGAAATCATCTCGCGCGTGCATCGCCTCGTCCGATACCTTCCCGGCATCGTTGTCACCGCTGGGAGCCCACGAGGTTCGCGTGTGGCGTCCCCGGCAGTGCCCAGGCTGAGAGCAGGTCTCGTCCATGGCATGTCGCATCAGTGAGCTCGTGCTCGGTTGCCGCGACCCTGAGGTGCTGGCGCGGTTCTGGTGCAAGGTCCTCGACTTCGTCGTGCTCGATCGCGAGGACGACGGCTCGGTGGAGATCGGGCCGCGCGAAGGGTTCGGCGGTCCGCAGCCGACGATCATCCTCAGTCGCAGGGATGAGCCGGAGACGGGGACGTCACGGCTGCACATCGACGTCAACGCCACCGACCGCGATCAGGACGCCGAGCTCGACCGCCTTCTCGAGCTCGGTGCGCGCCCAGCCGACATCGGCCAGACAGGGGATGAGCAGTGGCATGTCCTGACCGACCCCGAAGGCAACGAGTTCTGCCTGCTCAGGACCCGCTTGGACCCCCTCTGATCCGCCCCCCAGCTCAGGCCGACGGGGTCGCCGGCTCCTTGCCCATGCCGTAGACGTCCAGCACAGCCTCGCGAAGTGCCGCGGCGTCGAGCTCGGCGAACGGGCCGCCCGGGTAGTCGATCGACCACACGTGCAGCATCTCACCGGTCTCGCCGACAGCCGAGCCGGGCGGGCAGCCTCCGCCGGGCAGCTGGGTGATCGCGATGCCCTGGGCCGGGTCGAGGCACAGGTCGTCGTGGCCGTGCCACTGGGTCAAGGATCCGCCGATCTGCGGTCCCGCCTGGCCCTTCGGCATCATGTACATGCCTCCGACGAGGAGCTTGCCGCCGCCGGGAATCGTCACGTAGCAGGGACTCCATCCTCTTCGGGTCAAGCGTCTTGCCGTCGTTGCGGTAAGCCGGGTTGCCGTAGTGGTAGAGCTTGCCGCCGGCGTCGTGGGTGATCTTGTAGCCGTCGGCCTCCGCGACGGAGAGCACCTCGTAGCGCTTGAGCGCCGCCCGGGACTCCGCGAGCAGCTTGTCCGCCGCGGCCTTCTGCGCAGGCGTGGGAGGCGTCGTGTCCACCGGCCCGTGACCGCCGCCGTGGCCGGCCGCCGCATCAGCGGGGGCGCCGCTGCCCGCCGGCGTCGCCGCCGCCGTCCCCGCATGGCCGGCCCCTGCTGCGTGATCGGGAGCCGCGGCGTTCCCAGGCCCCTCCGGGTGGTTGTCACCGGCGGCGTGGCCCCCCGAGACCGCCTGGCCCGACGCGACGGACGCCCCGGACCCGCCGTGGTGGCTGCCGGCGGCGAGCGTCGCCGCACCACCGTGCACCGAGTCGTCGACTGCCAGGGCCGCAGACGAGCAGGCGACCACTGCGGCGACGGCAATCGGCAGGGCGACCCGGGGGACCGAGATCCTCCCGGCGAGCAGCGCCGCAGCGCTGGCGAGCGCGGCGATCTCGAGCCCGGCGCACAGCAGCGCAGCAGTTGACACCTGCTCGGCCACCCAGGCGTCCGGACCGAACGGCCACCCCGCCGTGGCGGCGGCGACCAGCCCGGTGAGAGCCGCTGCCTGGATCGCCACGCCGACGGCGAGCAGCCGTCGGCTGTAGCGCGTCCACACCGCGACGGCCCAGCCGAGCTGGAACCAGGCGGTCACGAGGAACGCCGCACCCATCGACCAGTGGTGGTCGAAGTGCGCCGGCGTCACACCCAGGTGGACCAGCCCGGCCCCGGCGGACAGCGCGGCGCTCACGGCGACAAGGGTGCGATCAGGGGTGTCCACGCTGCGGAGTATCGACGGCAACGTGACCCACGTCATGCCCTTGCGAGTGATCTTCAGCGAGGTGATACAGAGGTATCACCTCTAGGTGAGCAGGTCCGGCGTCCGCCAGGGCAGCTCGCGGACGTGCCGATCCAGGAACGCGAGCACGGTGTCGTACCAGATCTTGGTGTGCTGCGGCGCGAGCACCCAGTGGTTCTCGTCCGGGAAGTACAGGAACCGGTGCGGCAGGTCTTCAGGGTCGTCCACGCGCGAGACCAGGTCCCACCACAGCCGCAGTCCCTCGCCGATCGGCACCCGGTAGTCCTTGTCGCCGTGGATGACGAGGACGGGCGAGGTGATGGCGTCCGCGAAGCGACTGGGGCTGTTCGCGACCGCCGCCTCGGAGGTGAACATGCGCACCCAGTAGTAGGAGGAGTCGGTCGTCGGAGCGAACTGCTCGAGGTCCCACAGGCTCGCGTGGGTGACCACTGCCGCGAACCGATCTGTGTGCCCGGCGATCCAGTTGGTCATGTAGCCGCCGAAGGAGCCGCCCATCGCCGCCGTGCGCGTCGCATCCACCGCGGGGTGCTCGAGAGCTGCATCGGTGAGCGCCATGAGATCGGTGTACGGCGCCCCGCCCCACGCCCCCCAGCCCCGGCGGACCATGTCGAGCCCGTAGCCGGTCGACAGCCCCGGGTCAGGCAGCAGGACCGCGTAGCCCTTCGCCGCCAGCAGCCAGGGGCACCAGCGCCACGACCAGCCGTTCCACGAGCCGAGCGGGCCGCCGTGGACCCACAGGACGAGCGGGTGCGGCCCGTCGCCCTCCGGCAGGACCAGCCAGGACCTGAGCGCGGTCCCGTCAGCTGCTGTCGCCCTCACCTCGCTCAGCGAACCGGGCGGCTGCTCGACGGGCGGGCCCTGGAGCCGCACCGGGTCCTGGTCGGCCGCCCGGGCGTCCAAGCGCACCGGTGCCGGTGGAGCGTCGACCGCGTCCCGCAGGGCGTAGACGTCCTTGCCGTCGGGTGACACCTGCAGGTCGGTGTAGTGCCCGGAGTCCCGGGTCAGCCGGCGCACCTCGCCCGAGGCCACCTCGATGCGGAACACCGGGCGCCGACCCGAGTCGTCAGCAGCCACGAGCAGGGCGGTTCCGTCCGGCGACCACACGTGCTCCCCCGCCCAGCGGTCCCAGTCCGGCGCCACGTCGCGCGGCTCGCCTGAACCGTCCAGGGGCAGCACGACCAGCCGGAGGTCGACCGGCTCGACCGGGGTGCTGCGGGTCTCGCGGATCGCCGCGACCCATCGCCCGTCCGGCGAGACCCGAGGGCTGCCGAACTCGCTGCTCCCGTCATCGATGAGGGTGCGCCGCTTCCCCGTCGCCGTGTCGAGCGCGACGAGAGCCGTGCGACGGGATCCGCGCGGTTCAGCGTTGACCCAGGTGCTCACGGCCGTACGTCCGTCGGGCGCGAGGTCTGTCGACGCCTCGTGCAGTGCCCGGCCCGGCGCGGGGGTGAGCTCGCGCCACACGATGCTCGCGTCGCCGAGGACCTCGCCCGCGAGCAGACGGGTCTGGCCGACCCCGAGGTCGCGGTCCCAGTGGCGCACGGGGTGACCGGCGTGGAGGACGGCCGTCACCTTGAGGTCCTTGCGGGCCTTGCGCCGTTGCTCGTCGGTCTCGCCGTCCGGGGCGGCGGGGAGCGTGTCGGCTCGGACCAGCACCGTGGCAGCGTCCCGAGCCACGCGCACGCCCGAGATGCCGCCAGGGCGAGTGCCGGCGGTCCGCGCCTCCCCTGAGACCGGCAGGGACCACAACGCCGCCGGCGGCTCGTCCTCGTCGTCGTTCCCGTCGGGGTCCGGTCGCGCGGACGTGAACAGGACGCTCCCGTCGGAGGCGAAGACCGGCGCGGTCTCCCCCTTGCGGCTGCGGGTGAGCCGTCGGGCCGGCGCCGCCCCTGTGGGGTCGATCTCCCAGAGCGCAGAGACGTACGCCGTCCGCTCGGGATCGAGGGTCGCGACCGACGCGACGAGCCGGGAGCCGTCCGGGCTCAGCGCCAGGCCCGAGGCACGGGGCAACGCGAGGAACGCGTCGAGGTCGTCGAAGGGTCCGGGCATGCCTCCGGTCTAGCAGGTGGGGCCGACTAGGACTTGCCGGCGGTCTCCTGACCTGTGGACAGCGCCGCGATGAAAGCCTCCTGCGGCACCTCGACACGGCCGACCATCTTCATCCGCTTCTTGCCCTCCTTCTGCTTCTCGAGCAGCTTGCGCTTGCGGGTGATGTCACCGCCGTAGCACTTGGCGAGCACGTCTTTGCGGATGGCCCGGATGTTCTCGCGGGCGATGACCCGAGCCCCGATCGCTGCCTGGATCGGCACCTCGAAGTTCTGTCGCGGGATGAGCTCGCGGAGCTTGGAGGCCATCGAGGTGCCGTAGGCGTAGGCCTTGTCCTTGTGCACGATCGCGCTGAAGGCGTCGACCGGCTCGCCCTGCAGCAGGATGTCGACCTTCACCAGGTCAGACGCCAGCTCGCCGGCCAGCTCGTAGTCGAGCGAGGCGTAGCCCTTGGTGCGGGACTTCAGCTGGTCGAAGAAGTCGAAGATGATCTCGCCCATCGGGAGCGTGTAGCGCAGCTCGACGCGGTCCTCGGACAGGTAGTCCATGCCCTGCAGGACCCCGCGGCGGTTCTGGCACAGCTCCATGACGGCGCCGACGTAGTCGCTCGGCAGCAGCACCATGGCCTTGGCCACCGGCTCGCGGATCTCCGCGATCTTGCCGCCGGGCCAGTCGCTCGGATTGGTGACCACGACCTCCTCCCCGGTCTCGAGCAGCACCGTGTAGACGACGTTGGGGGCGGTGGAGATCAGGGCGAGCCCGGCTTCGCGCTCGAGCCGCTCGCGCACGATCTCGAGGTGGAGCAGACCGAGGAAGCCGACCCGGAAGCCGAACCCGAGGGCGAGGGAGGTCTCGGGCTCGTAGACGAGCGCAGCGTCGTTGAGCCGCAGCTTGTCCAGGGCCTCTCGCAGCGCCGGGTACTCGCTGCCCTCGAGCGGGAACAGCCCGGAGAAGACCATCGGCTTGGGGTCCTGGTAGCCGCCGAGCGACTCGGTCGCCGCGTTGCGCACGGTGGTCAGCGTGTCGCCGACCCGGGCCTGACGGACGTTCTTGACACCGGGGATGACGTAGCCGACCTCACCGGCCGACAGGAACTCGGTCGGCTTCATGTCGGGGCTGACGACACCCACCTCGAGGATCTCGTGGGCGTTCTGGGTCGACATCATCAGCCCGCGGTCCTTGGTCGACAGCTGACCGTCGAACACGCGCACGTAGGTGATGACACCGCGGTACGAGTCGTAGACGCTGTCGAAGATCATCGCCCGGGCCGGGCTGTGGACGGAACCCATCGGCGCCGGGATGTCGCGCACGATCGCGTTGAGGACGGCGGGGACACCCTCGCCCGTCTTGGCGCTGATCCGCAGGACGTCGTCGGGCTCGCAGCCGATGATCTTGGCGATCTCCTCGGCGTACTTGTCGGGCTGCGCCGCCGGCAGGTCGATCTTGTTCAGCACCGGGATGATGTGCAGGTCGTTCTCGAGCGCGAGGTAGAGGTTGGCCAGGGTCTGGGCCTCGATGCCCTGAGCAGCGTCCACCAGCAGCAGGGTGCCCTCGCAGGCCGCGAGGCTGCGGCTGACCTCGTAGGTGAAGTCGACGTGCCCCGGCGTGTCGATCATGTGCAGGACGTAGTCCCGGCCGTCATCGGCGGTCCAGGGGAGCCGGACGTTCTGCGCCTTGATCGTGATCCCGCGCTCGCGCTCGATGTCCATCTTGTCGAGGTACTGCGCCCGCATCTGCCGCGCGTCGACCACCCCGGTGAGCTGCAGCATCCGGTCGGCGAGGGTGGACTTGCCGTGGTCGATGTGGGCGATGATGCAGAAGTTCCGGATGATCGCAGGATCGGTCAGGCCAGGGTCAGTGAGACGAGGGTCAGCAGGCACGTCCCATTCTCGCACCGCTCGGTCCGGGTCACCCTGCTATCGTCTCGGGCGAACGCGCGCCGCGCCGTCGGGTCCGCGCGCCTGCACCACTCCCCTTCGCGGCCCCCCGGCCCGAGCATCCCAGAACTGAGGACGACGCAGCGTGGCGAACATCAAGTCGCAGATCAAGCGGATCAAGACCAACGAGAAGGCGCGCCTGCGCAACAAGTCGGTCAAGTCGTCGCTCAAGACCGCGATCCGCAAGTTCCGCGAGGCCGCCGATGCCGGTGACACCACCGCCGCATCCACGCTGGCTCGCGACGCCGGTCGGGCCCTGGACAAGGCCGCAAGCAAGGGCGTCATCCACGCCAACCAGGCCGCGAACCGCAAGTCGGCTCTGGCCAAGCGGGTCTCCCAGATGAGCAGCACCGCCTCCTAGGCCTGCGCTCCACCTGACACCGAACGCACCAACGGCGCTGGCCCCTCGGGGCCGGCGTCGTTCGTGCGTCGGGGTGCGCTACCGGCCGGCGGAGCGGGCCTGGACGACGGCGAGAAGCACCCGTTCCACGGCGTAGGCCTGGTCGGCGGCTCCCCCCTTGACGTCGGCATCGGCAGCGGCCACCGCGCACAGAGCCGACGACAGCCCCTCCGGACGCCAACCGCGAGCCTGGCGCTGGGTCTTCTCGACCTTCCACGGCGGCATCCCGAGCTGCCCGGCGATCTGGTGCGCCGGCATGCGACCGGCGCTCGCGACCAGCGCCATGGACCGAAGCGTGCTGGCCAGCGCGCTCGTGACCAGGACCGGGGCGAGCCCGGTGCTCTGGCCCCAACGAGCCAGCTCGAGGGCGCCACCGAGATCGCCGTCCACGGCCCGGTCGGCCACGGTGAACCCGGACGACTCCGCGCGGCCCCGGTGGTAGCGGGTCACCGCCTCGGCGGTGATCGGACCCTCGGTGTCGGACAGCAACTGCCCCGCGGCTGAGGCGAGCTCGCGAAGGTCGTTGCCGACGGCGTCCAGCAGCAGCGCGACGGCGTCTTCGTCGACCGTGCGCCCGTCCCCCCGGAGCTCGCGGCGCAGGAACTCCCGCCGCTCGCCGAACTTCGTGACCTTCGGCGCGTCGACCCGCTTCGGCTTGGTGGCCGCGAGGGCTGTCAGCACGGCCTTGCCCTTGGCCCCTCCGGCGTGCACGACAACGAGCTGCACCTCCTCGAGCGGGGCCTGGGCGAAGGCCACGAGCTCGGCGGCGACGTCCTTGCCCAGGTCCTGGGCGGCGCGGACCACCAGGACCCTCGGCTCCCCGAACAGCGACGGGCTCAGCATGTCGTCGAGGTCGCCACGCTCGAGCTCGGCGCCGGTCACGTCCCGGACGTCGACGTCGGGGGCGGCCGCGCGGGCGGCTCGGACGACGGCAGTCACGGCCCGACCGACCAGGAGCTCCTCGTCCCCCACGACCAGGGTCAGCGGGACGGGGGCAGGCACGCGGTCATCGTACGGAGGAGGGCCCGCGCGGCACCACGACGAGCTGACCGGCGCGGTGGACGAGGGCGACGTCGCCGTCGAGATCGGTGCGGAAGGACCTCGCTCCCCCTGCGGTCACGCGACCGAGCGTGGCGGCTGACGGGTGGCCGTAGGTGTTCCCGAGGCCAACGGAGGTGAGCGCCACCGAGGCGCCGACCGCGTCGAGGAAGGCCGGGTCCTGAGACGCGCTGCCGTGGTGGGGGACCTTGAGCACCGTCGCCCTGAGGTCTCGACCCGCGGCAAGCAGGTCGCGCTGCGCCTCCGGCTCGACGTCCCCGGTCAGCAGGACGACGGTCGGTCCACTCCGGACCCGCAGGACCAGCGAGCCGTTGTTCGGATCCGAGCTCGTCCCGCGGAACAGCCGCCCTGGAGCGATCACCTCCCACGACAGCGGACCGACCCGACGCTGCTCGGACAGGGCAGGTCGCTCGACGGGCACTCCCGCTGCCCGGGCCTGCTCGAGGACCTCACGAGCCTGGTCGGGCGGGTCGTCGACCGGGCCCACCTGCACGACGCCGACGCTGCGGCTACGGAGCACGCCTGGGAGTCCGTCGACGTGGTCGGCATGCAGGTGGGTGAGCAGCACCAGGGGCACCTGCTGCACCCCGAGGCGGCTCAGGCAACCGTCGACGGCGGCCGGGTCGGGACCTGCGTCGACCACCACGGCGCTGGACGGGCCGGCGCGCAGCACGACCGCATCACCCTGCCCGACCTCGCACATGACGAGGAACCACCCGGGCGGCGGCCAGGAGGGGCGGGCCAGTGACAGCCCGGTCGTGGCGACCAGCACCCCCGCGGTCCCGGCCGCGAGGACCCGCCGCCAGCGGGGACGGGGAAGGGCCAGGAGGAGCACGGCGGTGAGCGCTGTGAGCAGCAGCGCGCCCCGCACCCCGGCCGGCCACGGCACCGACGCCCCGGGCACGGACGCGCCGGCGCGCGCCACGAGCACGAGCCAGGCTGAGGGGAGCCACCCGATCCAGGCCACCGCCTGCGCAGCCGGCAGGCAGACCGGGGCCAACAGGGCCGCCAGCACCCCGGAGACAGTGGCCGGAGCGACGGCCGGGACGGCCAGCAGGTTCGCCGGGACGGCCAGGAGACCGAGCTCGTTCGACAGGGCCACCACCACCGGCCCGCAGGCCACCTGCGCTGCGGCCGGGACGGCGAGCGCGTCGGCGAGCCAGGCAGGCATCCGGCGGCTCCAGCGCTCGCGCCAGCCCGGAGCCAGCACGAGCAGACCGCCGGTGGCGAGCACCGACAGGGCGAAGCCCGGGGTGGCCGCCAGGTCGGGGTCGACCAGGACGAGGACGAGGACGGCCGTCGCGAGGGCGGGCATCGCGGCCTTGCGACTGCCGGAGCCCAGGGCCACGAGAGCCACCAGCCCCATGACCGCTGCGCGCAGGACGCTGGGAGAGGGTCGCGCCAGGACGACGAACGCCGCGAGCGCCACTGCCGCCAGGACCGGACTGGCCCGCAGACCGATCCGCAGCCTGCGGCTCAGCAGGAGCACGGCCCCCACGACGATCGCCACGTTGGTGCCGGAGACGGCTGTGAGGTGGGTGAGCCCGACCGTGCGGAAGTCCTCGCGCAGGTCGGGGTCAAGACGGCTGGTGTCACCGACCACCAACCCCGGGAGCAGGCCCTGCTCGGCGTCTGGAAGCGGCTCCACCGCCTCTCGAAGGCCCGCGCGCAGGTGACCGGCCACGCGGTGCAGCCTGCTCGGTGCCGAGAGGACCTGAGGCGGACCGCGCGCCGAGAGCACGGCGGCGACGTCATCGCCGAGCTCCGGTGCCCGGAGCCGCCCCTCGAGGCGCACCCGCTGGCTCGGCAGCAGGCCGAGCCAGGACGCGTCAGAGGCGAGGACCACGACCGGGGCCCGCAGCCGGTGGGCCTCACCGCTGACGAGCAGCAGCTCGACGCGCACGCGCGTGACGAGCAGGTCGCGAGGCGCACCACCGGACGGACCGGTGCTGGTGGGGGCCGCTCGCCTCGGGTCGTCGGTCACCACCGCCTCGACCGTCACGGCGCCCCCGCGTGTGGCGGCCGCGGCCAGCGGGCCCGAGGTGCGCGACGCTGCGTGCGTCGCCGTGACGGCTGCCGAAGCGGCCGCGCAGCCGAGGGTCGCGGCGAGCACCCACGTCATGCCCGCTCGCCGGCCGAGCCGCGCGCGGGCGGGGCGGGTCCGTCCGAGGCAGAGCACAGCGAGTGCCGCGGCAAGGCCGGCGACCGCCAGGCCGAGGAGTGCATCGGGAGGCAGGAGCCGCCCCTGCCACGCGACCAGCCACGCCGCGAGGGCCGGAAGGACCAGTCGCAGGTCGAGCCCGTCCCCGTACGCCGGGAGCTGCTCCCTGGTGCCTGAGCGCATCAGACGGTGACCTTCGCCCTCAGGTCCTGGAACTTGGCCTCCCCGATCCCGGTGACCTCGCGCAGCTGGTCCACGCTGCCGAACCGGTCGTTGTCGGCGCGCCAGTCGACGATGCGCTGCGCCAGGACCGGCCCGATCCCCGGCAGCGCGTCGAGGTCCGAGGCGGTCGCGGTGTTGAGGTCGAGCAGACCGGGCGCTCCCGGGCGACTCGCTGCGCCCGCCTGCCCCCCAGCGGCCGCCGGCGGGTCCACGCCGACGAGGACCTGCTCGCCGTCCACGAGCTTGCGCGCCAGGTTCAGCAGCCCGGTCGACGCCCCGGGCACCGCCCCTCCGGCGGCGGCGACCGCGTCAGCGACCCGGCTCCCTGGAGGCAGACGCACGACTCCGGGCCGGACGACCTGCCCGGCCACCGCCACGACCAGCTCGGAGGTCGCACCCGAGGGGGCGCCCGGGCTCCCCGGCGAGGCGACGGCGCGGCCCCGGTCCACGACGTCCGGGACCGCGACCTGCTCGGGACGTCCGCGCAGGACGACGGCCCCGGCCAGGAGCGCAGCCAGGACCGTGACGGCGACGAGGGAGGCGGCGCCGCGGCGACCCGGGTCGAAGCGCCCCCGGCGAACGGAGAGCGGCAGAAGCCCGGCCAGCCGGCCGGACGGGTCGGGGCTGGCGGGGTCGGGGCTGGCCGGCTCGGGGCTGGCCTGGTCGGGGCTGGCCGGACCGGGGCTGGCCGGCTCGGGGCTGGCCGGGCCGGGGCTGGCCTCCCACGAGCGCGCCCCGTCAGCGGGCGAGGCGGACGCTCCCTCGTCCTGCGCGACCGCGCCCACGGCCTCCGCCGGCGGCACCCATCCCCCACCCGGTGCGGTCAGCAACGAGGCGATGCGGTCCCCCGCGTCGGACCCCGACGAGGGTGGCGAGGGACGACGGAGGAGGCGCACCCTGCGGACGGTAGGGAGTCACGCAGTCGGGCCGGGCCCCGCGAGGACCCCCTGTGGACGTCAGGGCGCCCTGTGGACGGACCCTTCGTCGGTCACGGGGGCTGCTCTCGACGCAGCGCCAGCCGTCGTACGAGGTTCGGCCGGTGGCGTACGACGAGGACGGTGGCGAGGCCGAGTGCCCAGACGACGTCCTGGCCGGCCACGACCGCTATCAGGGGCGGGCAGGGAGACGGCTGACGCGATCGAGGCAAGCGCGATCCAGCGCCGGGCGACGAGCACCAGGACCCACACCCCGACGACGACCGGTGCCCACAGGGGGTGCGACCCGAGCACGGCGCCCGCGGCAGTGGCCACCCCCTTGCCGCCCCGGCCCCGCAGGAACGGCGACGAGACGTGGCCGATCACGGCGGCGAACCCGGCCACGAGCCCTGCTCGGTGGTCTGCGACCCCGAAGCCCGCTGCCGGCACGAGGCCCTTGAGCACGTCGAGCAGTGCCACGACCACGCCGGTCCTGCGGCCGAGCGCCCGACCGACGTTGGCCGCACCGGGGTTCCCCGAACCGACCCCCCGCAGGTCCACCCCCCGGCGAGAGGAGACCAGCGTGGCCGGCGAGACCGCACCGGCCACGTAGCCGACCAGGGCGGCAGCGGTGACCAGGCCCAGTTGAGCGTTCATCACCCGGAGGAGACCGCCGGCGGACTGGCCATGGCGCCCAGGCTAGTGGTCCGTCTCAGGATTAGCTGACTACTCGGTCTAAGGGCGGGTGGGTCGTCCTGCACCGTCACCGGAGGTCTGGCACGCCGCAAGGGCAGGTGCCGATAGTGTCCGCCGCATGGTTGAGGGTTCGCCGCCACCGCCGCCACCGCCGCCTCCGGATGACCGAAGGCGGGCGCTGGAAGCGCGGTGGCAAGCGTCAAAGGAGTGGCTTGCCGTGAACGACTTGACCGGCCTGTCGGTGGACGAGGCACGCCGACGCACCGAAAAGGCAGACCTTCCCTTTCGCTACGTCGAGCTCAACCCGGGGCCCATCCCGATGGTGCTGAGTGCAGACCTGCGGCCCGGTCGCATCACAGCCACGGCCAGAGACGGCGTCGTCATCAAGGCGGAGGCGACCAACTAGTGGTGGTGTCTCGCAAATGAGTAGCCGGTAAGGCCGTAGGCTTCATGAATGACGGCAGCTGCTGCGCCCTTGGTCATGACGGACGGTCAACGCCAGGCCCTTGAGGTGGTGGCCAAGTCGCGGACCGCGGCGCACCGGGAGGTGGTCCGAGCGCGAGTGCTGCTGGCCGCCGCCGAGGGCGCCGCCAACAGCGCCAACGCCGCCGCGCACGGCGTCACGCCGGTGTCGATTCGGGCTTGGCGCACAGACTTCGAGGTCGACGGGCTGGCGAACTGGGGCAAGGTCCGGCCCGGCCGCGGTCGTAAGCCCTCGATCTCGGACGAGACGGTGGCCACGATCGTGGACCTGACGTCGAACTCGCGTCCGGAGGGTCACACGCACTGGTCGTGCCGGACGATGGCCAAGCAGGTAGGGGTGAGTCCGGCGACGGTGCAGCGGATCTGGTCTGAGCTGGGCCTGCAGCCGCATCGCGTGGACAGCTTCAAGGTGAGCAACGACCCGCAGTTCACCGACAAGCTCATCGATGTGGTCGGGCTCTACCTCAACCCGCCGGAGCAGGCGGTCGTGTTGTGCATGGATGAGAAGAGCCAGATCCAGGCGCTGGACCGCACCCAAGCCTCGCTGCCGATGGTCAAGGGCCGGGCCGGCACGATGACGCACGACTACAAGCGCAACGGCACCACGACGCTGTTCGCGGCGCTCAACGTGCTGACCGGGACCGTGATCGGGCAGTGCCTGCCTCGGCACCGGCACGAGGAGTTCCTGGTGTTCCTGCGCACGATCGACCGACAGGTGCCCAAGAACCTGCAGGTCCATCTGATCCTGGACAACTACGCCACCCACAAGCATCCCGACGTCAAGCGGTGGCTGGATCGGCACAAGCGCTTCCATCTGCACTTCACGCCGACCTCGTCGAGTTGGCTCAACCAAGTCGAACGCTGGTTCCGCGAACTCACCGACAAGAACCTGCGCCGCGGGATCTTCGGCAGCGTCCCTGACCTCATCGCCAGCATCGAGGACTACCTCAACGCGCACAACAACGACCCGAAGCCCTACGTCTGGACCGCCACCGCAGAATCAATCCTGGCCAAAGTGCAACGCGCACGCACCACCCACGACCGAGTAGTCAGCTAATCTTGAGACGGACCACTAGCCAGCGCGGGACCCGCTTCCGGCAGGCGAGCCGATACGGTCCGCAGGTGACCTCCCCCGCAGCTGCTGCCGCCGACCGATGGGCCTCCCTCACCGGCACCGCCTCCCACGACATCGCCCTGGTGATGGGCTCAGGGTGGGTGCCGGCCGCCGATGCCCTCGGCACGGCTGACGTCGACCTGCCGGTGACCGACCTCCCGGGCTTCCTGCCGCCCGCCGTCGCCGGTCATGCCGGCCGCATCCGCTCCTTGCAGGTCGGCGGGCAGCGGGTCATGGTGCTCCTGGGTCGAACCCACCTCTACGAGGGCAAGGGCGTCGATCCCGTGGTCCACGGCGTGCGCGTGGCAGCTGCCGCCGGCTGCCGCACGATCGTCCTGACCAACGCGGCCGGGGGCATCCGCGAGGGACTGTCGGTCGGGCAGCCGGTCCTCGTCAGCGACCACCTCAACCTCACCGCGACCTCACCGCTGGTCGGCCCACGCTTCGTGGACCTGGTCGACCTCTACAGCGCCCGGCTGCGGGCCCTGGTGCGCGGCGTCGACCCGTCGCTGGTCGAGGGCGTCTACGCCGCGCTGCCCGGTCCTCACTACGAGACCGCGGCTGAGGTCCGCATGCTGCGCGGACTCGGCGCCGACCTGGTCGGCATGTCCACGGCCCTGGAGGCCATCGCAGCAAGGGCTGAGGGCCTCGAGGTCCTCGGCATCTCGCTGGTCACGAACCTGGCCGCGGGCATGACCGGCCAACCACTGGACCACGCCGAGGTCCTCGAGGCCGGAGCGTCGTCGGCGGCCCGCGTGGGCTCGCTGCTCGGCGAGGTCCTGGGCCAGCTGTGACCGGCCTCGACGGGCGGGTCCGGGCCTGGATCGCCGACGACCCCGACCCGCTCACCCGCGCCGAGCTCACCGAGCTGCTCGATGCCGGGAACGACGACGCGCTCGCCGACCGCTTCTCGGGGCCGCTCCACTTCGGCACCGCAGGGTTGCGCGGCCCGATCCGGGGCGGTCCCAACGGGATGAACCGCGCAGTGGTGCGCCGTACCGCCGCGGGGCTCGCCGCCCACCTGACCGCAGTACGCGGGCCGGGCTGCACGGTGGTCGTCGGACTCGACGCCCGCCACGGCAGCCGCGACTTCTGCGACGACGTGGGGGCCGTGCTGGCCGGCGCCGGGCACCGCGCCCTGCTGCTCCCCCGCCCGCTGCCGACTCCGGTGCTGGCCTACGCCGTCCTGCGACTGGGCGCCGACGCCGGTGTGATGGTGACGGCCAGCCACAACCCGCCGCAGGACAACGGACTGAAGGTCTACCTCTCGGACGGGGCCCAGCTGCCCTCGCCGGTCGACGAGCAGGTGGAGCGCGAGATCGCCGCGGTGGCCGCCGTTCTCGACCTGCCCCTGGGCACTGCGACCGTCCTCGACGAGCAGGTCCTGTCCGACTACCTCGAGGCGGTCGCGGACGTCCCGCTGACCGGCTACCGCAACGTCGCGGTCGCGTACACCCCGCTGCACGGTGTGGGGCTCGAGACCGTCCTCGCCGCCTTCGCCCGCGCAGGGTTCGCGCCGCCGGCCGTCGTGGCCGAGCAGGCCGAGCCCGACCCCGACTTCCCGACCGTCGCCTTCCCCAACCCGGAGGAGCCCGGCGCCCTCGACCTGCTGCTGGCCCTGTCGGCAGCGACGAACGCCGACGTGGCCATCGCCTCCGACCCGGACGCAGATCGCATCGCCGTGGCGGTGGGCGACCGACCCCTGCGCGGGGACGAGACGGGCGTGCTGCTCGCGGACCACCTCCTCGCCTCCGGACTGCGCGGGCGCCTCGCGACGACGATCGTCAGCTCGAGCATGCTCGGGCGCATCGCCGAGGCGTACGACGTGCCCTTCAGCGAGACGCTTACCGGCTTCAAGCACCTGGCTCGGGCCGACGGGGGTACCGGTGACCTGCTCTACGCCTACGAGGAGGCGCTCGGGGTGGCCGTCGCGCCGAGGATCGTGCGCGACAAGGACGGCGTGTCCGCGGCCCTCCTGGTCGCCGACCTCGCCGCAGAGGAGAAGGCCAGGGGGCGCACCCTGCTCGACCGGCTCGCCGACCTCGAGCGCCGGTACGGACGTCACGAGACGCGGCAGCTGTCCTACCGGGTCGACGACCTGAGCCGGATCACCGCCGCCGTCAACGACCTGCGGGCCAACCCTCCGAGCTCCTACGGCGAGCACGCGGTCCTCGCTGTCGAGCAGCCCGCCGACGACGTGCTGGTGCACCGGCTGGCCTCGGGTCGGGTGGTCGTCCGGCCCAGTGGGACCGAGCCCAAGCTCAAGGCCTACCTCGAGCTGGTGGACCCGGAGCCGGGCGCCCTCGACGCGCTCGCCGAGGCGGTCGACACGCGACTCGGGCTGCACTGACGTGAAAGCGCTGCCGACCTGGCCGCTCGCTAGCGTGAGGGCATGACCTGGACCCGCGAGTCGCTCGCCCGCACCGTCGACCACACGCTGCTCAAGCCGGAGGCGACGGACGAGCAGGTCGCGGCCCTGTGCGCCGAGGCCACTGAGCTCGGTGCCTTCTCCGTCTGCGTGTCACCGTCGCGGCTGCCGGTGGCCTTGCCGGCCGGCATCGCCGTCTGCACGGTGGTGGGCTTCCCCTCGGGCGCACACGACAGCGAGGTCAAGGCGGCCGAGGCCGGGCTGGCGATCCGTGACGGCGCGACCGAGATCGACATGGTGGTGGACCTCGGCAGCGTGCTGGCCGGCGCATGGGACGACGTGGAGGCCGACGTCGAGACGGTCAAGGCGGCCTGCGGCGACGTCCTCCTCAAGGTGATCCTCGAGACCGCAGCGCTCAGCCCCGAGCAGGTCGTCGAGGCGTGCCGGCGGTCCGAGGCGGGCGGCGCGCAGTTCGTCAAGACGTCCACCGGCTTCCACCCCGCGGGCGGGGCGTCGCTGCGGGCCGTCCGGCTGATGCGGCAGACCGTCGGCGACCGGCTGGGCGTCAAGGCCAGCGGGGGCATCCGGGACACCGCGACGGCGCTGTCGATGCTCGAGGCCGGCGCCACGCGACTCGGCCTGTCGGGCACCAGGGCTGTCCTCGACGGCCTCGACGGCTGAGCGCGCAGGGCCGGGGAAGACTGCGCCCGCCAGGACCTCGAGTCTGGCCGTCCCGCTGCCGATGGGAGACCAACTGGCCCAACGGGAGGACTCCACCATGAACCCGACCCTGACCCCGGTGGCAGAGCTCACCGCGCTCGACCGCTGCGACAGGTGCGGAGCTCAGGCGTTCCACCGCGCTGTCCTGCTGGCCGGAGAGCTGCTGTTCTGCTCGCACCACGCCCGGGAGTACGCCGCCAAGCTGAGCCAGGCCGCCCTGCGCGTCGAGGACGGCAGCCACCGGATCAACACCCGACCGAGCCCCGCGGCGTACTGACCCGCCCGATCAGGCCGCCAGGTCGTCACGTCCTCAGCGCTGCGTAGCCCGGCTTGATGACGGTGTCGATCAGCACGAGCCGCTCGTCGAAGGGGATGAACGCGCTCTTCATCGCGTTGATCGTCAGCCAGCGCAGGTCGTCCCAGCCGTAGCCGAACGCCTCGACCAGCGCAGCGAACTCGCTGCTGAGGCTCACCCCGCTCATCAACCGGTTGTCCGTGTTGACGGTCACCCGGAACTGCATCTTGCGCAGCAGGCCGATCGGGTGCTCGGCGATGGAGGGCGCCGCGCCGGTCTGCACGTTGCTCGACGGGCACATCTCGAGCGGGATGCGCGTGTCGCGGACGTACTGCGCGAGTCTCCCGAGCGTGACGTGGCCCTTGGTGTCGACCGACACGTCGTCGACGATGCGCACCCCGTGCCCAAGGCGGTCGGCGTGGCACTCCTGCAGCGCTTCCCAGATCGACGGCAGTCCGAACGCCTCCCCGGCGTGGATGGTGAAGTGGCCGTTCTCGCGCTGCATGTGCTGGAAGGCGGCGAGGTGCCGGCTCGGCGGGTAGCCGGCCTCCGCACCCGCGATGTCGAACCCGACGACGCCCTTGTCGCGATGGCGCACGGCCAGCTCGGCGATCTCGAGCGACCGTGCGGCGTGGCGCATCGCCGTCAGCAGGCTCACCACCTCGATCGGGGAGTCGGCGCACCCCTGCCGGTAGCCCTCCTGGACGGCCTCCACGACCTCGTCAAGGGTCAGACCTCCCTCGAGGTGGAGCTCCGGGGCGAAGCGCACCTCGGCGTAGACGACCCCGTCGGCGGCGAGGTCCTCAGCGCACTCGCGAGCCACCCGGACCAGTGCGCTGCGGGTCTGCATCACGCCGACCGTGTGGGCGAAGGTCGAGAGGTAGCGCGGGAGCGACCCGGCGTCGGCGTTATCCCGGAACCATCGACCCAGGTCCGCCGGATCGGTCGTGGGCAGCCCGTCGTAGCCGTCCTCCGCCGCCAGGTCGACGACGGTGGCCGGACGCAGGCCGCCGTCGAGGTGATCGTGCAGCAGCACCTTGGGGGCACGGACGATCTGCTCCAGGCTCGGGCGGGTGAGGGCAGGACGCATCAGAACCCCTTCGCCGGCAGGTCAGCCGGCCGTTGCAGCCAGTTGTCGGACGGGTAGCGGGCGCCGGCCTCGACCAGGTGGACGGAGTAGGCGGCGCGCGAGCGCTCGCTGGTGTTGGGGGACGAGCGGTGCGGGAGCAGGCCGTGCAGCAGGACGACCGTTCCTGCCGCAGCCTCCAGCGGCACCCAGCCGTCCTGGGGCACCTCGACCGGGGCGTCGACCAGCGACTCGAAGCGGGTGCCGTCGGCGTCGGTCGAACCCGCTCGTACGAAGCGGGACTCGAGCGGGACGCTTCCGTGCCCGCCGGGCAGCGCCCACAGGCAGCCGTTGTCGACTGTGGCGTCCTCGAGGGCGACCCAGATGCCGACCACCGTGACCGGGTCGGTCCACAGGAAGGTCGCGTCCTGGTGGCTGTCGACCTCACCGCCGGACCGCGCGGCCTTGCAGAGGTACATCGACTGCAGCAGCAGCGGGTCGTGCATCCCGAGGTCGCCCACCGCCTCGGCCAGGACCGGCTGGCGGGAGAAGGCCGCGAACAGCGGGTCCAGGTCATGCAGCGCGTGGCCGATCTTGGCGAGCGTGACCCCGTCGGGCTCGGTGAAGCAGGTGATCGTCGGACCGCTCGACAGGAACCGCTCGTCCGACACCCGCTCCTGCTCCCGCGTGGTGAACACCGACTTCTCCGCCGGGGCGCTCTCGGCGATCTCGGCAGCGCGGGCGATCAACGCCGCACAGGCCTGGCGCTCGAACAGGTCAGGCAGGACGAGGAACCCGTCCCGCTCGTAGTCGGCCAGCTGGTGGGTGGTGAGCACTCAGTCCTCCCGGTTCACGGTGTCCGGGGCGAAGGCCGGCAGGCAGATCGCGACATAGTCAGCGCCGCCCGGCGTCGTGTAGCGGACCCTCTCGCCGGCCCGTGTGAGCACCGCCTGGCCGGCAGCGACGACGAGCACCCCGTCGTCGTGCTCGACGTGGACCGCGCCACCGAGCACCAGGGTCACCTCGTCGAACTCAGGGGTCTGCGCCGGTTCCTCCCACCCGACCGGCGAGCGCATGTGCGCCACCGACAGCTCGGACGAGCCGGTGCGCATCCGTCCGACGTACTCGTCGATCTGCTTGCCTCCGGGCACCGGGACCCTGACCGGGGACTCCACCAGCTGCGGCACGGGCTAACCCACCTTCTCGAGGACGAGCGGAGCGAGCGGCTGCGGCTCGTCGGCGATGTCGTACGAGCCTTCGAGGGCGGCGCGTCCGTCGGCGAACCGCTCTGGAGACGACGCGTGCAGGGTCAGCAACGGCTGACCGGCCTCGACCCGGTCACCCAGCGACGCCCCCAGGACGACGCCGGCCGCCGGGTCGACGGAGTCCTCCTTGCGGGCGCGACCGGCGCCGAGCCGCCAGGCCGCCGTGCCCACAGCAAGGGCGTCGAGGCGTACGAGGTGGCCCGAGCGGGGAGCCACGACGACCTCGACGTGCGGCGCCCGGGGCAGGGTCGCGTCGGGGTCACCGCCCTGAGCGGCCACCATGCGGCGCCACACCTCGAGAGCGCGCCCGTCGGCGAGGGCCGCGGCCGGGTCCTGCGTCACCCCGCCGAGCGCGAGCATCTCGGACGCGACCGCCAAGCACACCTCGCGCAGGTCACCCGGCCCGCTCCCGGACAGCACCTCGACGGCCTCGGCCACCTCGAGCGCGTTGCCGATGCCCCGCCCGAGCGGGGCCTCCATCGACGTGAGCAGGCAGACGGTCCGGACACCGGCGTCGCGGCCGAGCCCGACCATCGTCTCGGCGAGCACGCGGGCCTGTCCCCGGTCGCGCATGAACGCACCGGCGCCGACCTTCACGTCGAGCAGCACCGCGTCGGCACCACCGGCGATCTTCTTGCTCATGATCGAGCTGGCGATCAGGGGGATCGACTCGACCGTCGCCGTGACATCGCGCAAAGCGTAGAGCTGCTTGTCAGCCGGAGCGAGATCGGCGCCGGCAGAGGCGATCACGGCGCCGACCGAGCGCAGCTGCTCGAGGAACTGGGCTGTCGACAGGTCGCCGCGCCAGCCGGGGATCGACTCCAGCTTGTCGAGCGTGCCACCCGTGTGGCCCAGCCCGCGACCGGAGAGCTTCGGGACCGCTACGCCCAAGCTGGCCACGAGCGGGGCCACGACGAGCGAGACCTTGTCGCCCACCCCGCCGGAGGAGTGCTTGTCGACGACCGGGCGACCGGTGCCCGACAGGTCCATGCGCGATCCACTCGCCACCATCGCCGACGTCCATGCCGAGAGCTCCCTCGGCGACAGGCCGCGCCACACGATCGCCATGAGCAGGGCGCTCATCTGCTCCGGCGCGACCTCGCCGCGCAGGTAGGCCTCGAGCACCCACTGCACCTGGTCGTCGCCGAGCTGCTCACCATCGCGTTTGGTGGCGATGACCTCGACCGCGGTGGTCACGGGAGGTCCCGGGCGCCGAAGGCGTCGGGCAGCACCGCGGTCATCGACACCGGACCCCGGGGCGAGTCGACGAGCAGCGCGCGGCCGCCGTGCTCCCAGAGCAGCTGCCGGCAGCGACCGCACGGCATGAGCAGCTCGCCGGTGCCGGAGCGGCAGGCCAGTGCGGTGAGCATGCCTCCCCCCGTGGCGTGCAGCTGCGACACGAGACCGCACTCGGCGCACAGCGTGAGGCCGTACGACGCGTTCTCGACGTTGCACGCCTGGAGCAGCCGTCCGTCGTCGACCAGTGCAGCGACCCCGACCTGCAGTCGGCTGTACGGCGCGTAGGCCCGGGACGCCGCCTCGGTCGCGGCGGTGCGCAGGGCAGCCCAGTCGGGGCCGGCGCTGTCGGACGTCATGTCTGCTGCCCTCGTCGGTAGGGCTGGCCATCGGCGGCCGGGGGTCTCAGGCGTTGCGAGGCCACCGCGAGGACCAGCAGCGTGACCAGGTGGGGCGTGAAGCCGACCAGCTGGGAGGGCACCGAGTCGACCGTGGCGTACCAGAGGAAGAACGCTCCGCCGATCAGCAGGGCGGCGACCGCGAGGGGGATCTTGCGCAGGATCGCCTGGCGGATCGCGACGACCACGAGCAGCAGGGCGACGAACAGCAGCAGGCCGCGGACGGCGCCCCCGGCACGCAGCTGGATCGCGTCGGCGTAGCCGAACAGGCCGGCTCCGGCGGCGAGGCCACCCGGTCGCCAGTTCCCGAAGATCACCGCTGCCAGGCCGATGAAGCCGCGGCCGGCGGTCTGTCCCTCGCGGTAGATCGAACCGATCACCAGCGCTGCTCCGCCCAGACCGGCCAGGGCGCCGGAGATGACGACGGCCGCGTACTTGAGCCGGTAGACGGCCACACCGAGCGAGTCCGCGGCGACGGGGTTCTCGCCCACCGAGCGCAGCCGGAGGCCGAAGGCGGTGCGCCACAGGACGAAGACGCTGAACGGGATCAGCAGGACGGCCAGCAGGGTCAGCAGCGACACGTCACCGGTCAGCCCGCGCAGGATGCCGGCCGAGTCGGAGAGCAGGAACCAGCCCTGGTCCTCGAGCCTGCCGAGCAGGTCCGGCCCGTCCGACAAGATCGGGAGACTGACTGTCGGGAGGGCCTCGACGGTGGGCGACTGCGTCTGCCCCGAACCGGGCGGGCGGTTGTCGCCGCCATAGGCGATGGAGGACAGGTAGCGCGCGATGCCCCCGCCGAGCAGGTTGATCGCGACACCGGAGACGACGTGGTCGACCCCGAAGGTGACGGTCGCGAGGGCGTGCAGCAGACCACCCAGGGCGCCGGCCGCGATGGCGGCACCGACCCCCACCCAGGGCCCGTAGTAGAAGCCGGCCCAAGCGCCGAACCAGGTGCCGAGGATGAGCATGCCCTCGAGGCCGATGTTGACGATGCCGGCCCGTTCGGCCCACAGACCACCGAGCCCGGCGAGCCCGATCGGGACGGCGAGCCGCAGGGCCGCGCCGAAGGTCCCGCTGCTGGTGATGTCCTCGGCGCCGCTGATCACCCGCACCGTCGAGAGCAGGACCAGCAGCAGGCCGGCTCCGAGCGCCACGTTGCGCGGGCGCACCGACCGCCGGCGCCGGCGCTTCCTGCCGGGGGCGGCCGGCGCAGCGTCACCCGGCGGTGGAGCCGCCGTCACCGGCGCGCTCATGCGGCCACCTCCGGGTCCACCGCGCGGCGCACGGAGCGCTCAGCCTGGGCGACGCCGATCCGGCGGACCGCCTCGTAGGCGACGACGACGGACAGCACGATCGACCCCTGCATGATCACGTAGATCTCGGTGGGCACGTCGATCCGCTGCAGCGTGGCCGACGAGCGCTCGAGGAACGCGAACAGCAGGGCGCCGATCGCGACCCCGACCGGGGACCCCCGGCCGAGCAGGGCGACGCCGATGCCGGTGAAGCCGAGCCCGGAGGTGAAGTCGAGGCCGTAGGCGTAGGAGCTTCCGACGAGCTGGGGCATGCCGACCAGGCCGGCGATCGCCCCGGACATCAGCATCGTCACGATGGTCATGCGCTTCGCGTCCACCCCGCTCGCGACCGACGCGGACGGTGACAGCCCGGTGGCTCGAAGGTCGAAGCCGAAGCGAGACCGGCTGACCAGCAGCCAGTAGAGGAAGCCGACGACGATCGCGACCAGCAGGAAGCCGCCGAGCCGGGTGCCCTGCGGCGGCTCGACGCCGAGCGATCGCAGGACGGGGTCGAGGTTCGGGAAGCGCGCGCTCTCCTCGAGGCGAGGGGTACGGCTGTTGTTGCTCCCGACCACGCGCTCCTGGAGGTAGGTCGACAGCAGGTAGGCCGCGATGCCGCCCGCGATGACGTTGAGCATGATCGTCGAGATGACCTCGCTGACCCCGCGGGTCGTCTTGAGGACCGCGGCGACACCGGCCCACAGCGCCCCCACGACCATCGCGACCAGGACGACGAAGACCAGGTGGAGCGGCCCCGGGAGGACGACTGCCGCTCCGGCCGCCGCCGCCAGCAGGGCGGCCAGCTGGTACTGCCCCTCGACCCCGATGTTGAACAGGCCCATGCGGAACCCGAGCGCGACGGCGAGACCGGACAGGTAGAGGGGGACGGCGTTGTTGACCGTGATCAGCAGCGAGCGCAGCGTCGTGCCCTCGCTGAGCATGCGGGCGTAGACGGTGGCCGGGTTGCTGCCGCTGACCAGCAGGGCGATGGCCGCGACGGCCAGCGCCACCACGACCGCCAGCAGCGGTGCGGCGACAGCCAGGGCGAGACGCCGCAGGTCGAACCGCGGGGCGGCGGCGGACGGCGGCGGGACCGGCGCCGGTTCGGCGCGCTCGGGCGTCAGCAGGCTCATGCGCTCGCTCCGGTCATGGCGCTCCCGAGGCTCTCCGGCGTGGTCGTGGACGGATGGAGCTGGGCGACCAGGCGTCCACGGAGCATGACCACGAGGCGGTCGGACAGGCCGATCAGCTCTTCGAGGTCGGCCGACACGAGCAGGACGGCGAGGCCCGAGCGGCGCGCTTCGCGCAGGTGGTCCCAGAGCGCCGCCTGCGCTCCGACGTCCACCCCGCGGGTGGGGTGGGAGGCGACCAGCAACGAGGGGTCCCCGCTCATCTCGCGTCCGACGACGAGCTTCTGCTGGTTGCCGCCGGACAGCGCAAAGGCCGGCACCCCGATCCCGGGGGTGCGTACGCCGTAGTCCCGCACGATGCGCTCGGTGTCGGCGCGGGCGGCCTTGCGGTCGATCCACCACCCCTTGCGGAAGGGCGGGCGCCCCTGGTGGCCGAGGATCCGGTTCTCCCAGAGCGCCGCCGACAGCAGCAGCCCCTGCCGGTGCCGGTCCTCAGGGACGTAGCCGATGCCGCCTTCACGGCGCTCGCGGGTCGAGGCGCCGGACAGGTCTCGGTCACCCAGTCGGACGAGTCCGGTCGAAGGGCGGAGTCCGAGCAGGGCCTCGACCAGCTCGGCCTGCCCGTTGCCCTCGACCCCGGCGATGCCGAGCACCTCCCCGCGGTGGACCTCGAGGGAGACGTCGTCGACGATCACCCGTCCGCCGGGAGCGTGCACCGTGAGGTGCTCGACGGACAGCTCGACCACCGAGGTCACCGTCGACTCGCGGGTCTCGGGCGTGGGCAGCTCACTGCCGACCATCAGCTCGGCGAGCTGCCGTGCCGTCACCTCGGCAGGCAGGACCGTCTTCACCGTCGTGCCCTGCCGCAGCACGGTCACGGCGTCGGCGACGCGGAGGACCTCGTCCAGCTTGTGGCTGATGAAGATCACCGAGACGCCCTCGGCCCGGAGACCGGCGAGGGAGGCGAACAGCTCGTCGACCTCCTGGGGCACGAGGACCGCGGTGGGCTCGTCGAGGATGAGCACGCGGGCACCCCGGTAGAGCACCTTGAGGATCTCGACCCGCTGCCGGTCGCCCACCCCGAGGTCCTCGACGAGCGCGTCCGGATCGACCTCGAGGCCGTAGCGCACGCCCAGCTCGACGATCTTCGTACGGGCGGTGTCGGCGTCCAGGCGCAGCCCGCGCTTCGGCTCGGCTCCCAGGACGACGTTCTCGAGGACCGTCAGGTTGTCGGCCAGCATGAAGTGCTGATGCACCATGCCGATCCCGGCCGCGATCGCGTCGCCGGGGTTGCTGAACCGCACCTGCTCGCCGCGGACCGCGATGGTCCCCTCGTCCGGGCGCTGCATGCCGTAGAGGATCTTCATGAGCGTCGACTTGCCGGCGCCGTTCTCACCCACGACCGCGTGGACCTCCCCGGCCCGGACGGTCAGTGCGACGTCCCGGTTGGCCACGACGCCGGGGAAGCGCTTCGTGATGCCCTCGAGCCGGACGACGGGGACGTCCGCAGACGAGGCGGACGCCGGGGACGGCACGGTCACAAAGGCTCCGACTCGTGGATCGGGGGGGACTCGCGGATCGGGGAGGTAGTGCTGTCGCCGTGCGTCCCGCGATCCGACACCGGGAGGGTGCCGGACCGCGGGAGCGGACGCACTACGGTGTGGTCGGGACCTTGATCGTCCCTGCGATGATCTTGCCCTTGAGGTCCTCGAGCTGCGGCTTGATGTCCTTGACGAAGCCGCCGGACTCCGAGTAGCCGACCCCGTCGATCGACAGGTCGAAGACCGTCTGGGCCGGGATCTCGTTCTTCTTGGTGAACTTCTCGAGGGTCTCGAACACAGCCACATCGACCCGCTTGAGCATCGAGGTGAGGATCACCGGCTGCAGCGTTTTGTCCCCGACCGACTCGTACTGGTCGGAGTCGACGCCGATCGCGAGCTTCTTCTTCGCAAGGGCCGCCTGGAAGACGCCGGTGCCCGAACCGCCAGCCGCCGCGTAGACGACGTCGGCGCCGGAGTCGTACATGCCGTTGGCGGTCTCCTTGCCCTTGTCGGGCGAGCCGAAGCCGGAGAAGTCTGGCGGCTGGCTGAGGTACTTGGCCTGCACCTTGATGTCGGGCTTGACCTGCTTGGCGCCGGCCGTGAAGCCCGCCTCGAACTTCTTCAGCAGGGGCGTCTCGACCCCGCCGATGTAGCCGATGCTGCCGCTCGTGCTCTTGAGGGCAGCAGCCGCTCCGACGAGGAACGAGCCCTGCTCCTCGGCGAACAGCAGGGCCTTGACGTTCGGCGCCTTGACCGAGGAGTCGTCGACGATGAAGAAGGTGGTGTTCGGGAAGTCCTTCGCAACCGGCTCGAGGGACTCGGCGTAGGCGAAGCCCACGGCGATGACGGGGTTGAAGCCGTCCTCGGCGAGCGAGCGGAGGTTGTCACCGCGGTCGCTGCCGGAGGCGTTGGGGCTGAGCTCCTCCTTGGTGATGCCGAGCTCCTTGACCGCCTTGTCGAGGCCGGCCGCCGCCGCGTCGTTGAACGAGCGGTCTCCGCGGCCGCCCACGTCGTAGGCGAGGCCGACCTTGACGTCGCTCTTCGGTGCGGCGGAGCCGCCCGGAGCGGCCGGAGCAGCGGTGTCGTCGTTGCCGGACGAGCCGCAGGCCACCATGCCGAGGCTGGCTACGGTCAGGACCGCCGCGAAGCGCAGGCGGCCGTTCACAGAGAGGCGCAAGGTGTTCCCCCGTCAGCTGGGTGCGGGGGTTCCCTGTAGGGCACCCCCCGGATCGTCCGCACGCTAGCCGCATGAGGTGTCCGCGCGCGCGAGGGGGCGGACACGCCTTGGTCACGCTTCGGACTCGCAACCCGAACGGGCTCACCGGCGGCTGACGACCACTCCGAGCAGCCCGGGCCCGACGTGTGCGCCGACGACCGCACCCACCTCCGACACGTGCAGGTCGACGATCCGCGGCAGGCTCTCCTGGAGCCGGGCGGCCAGGGCCTGCGCCTTGTCCGGGGCGGCGAGGTGGTGGACGGCCAGGTCGACCTCCCCCTCCCCTGCCCGCTCGACCACGAGCACCTCCAGCCGGGCCAGTGCCTTGGAGGCCGTCCGGACCTTCTCGAGCGGCGCGATCTGCCCGTCCCGGACGTGCAGCAGCGGCTTGACGGCCAGCGCCGCGCCGAACAGGGCGGCGGCGGCACCGATCCGCCCGCCGCGGCGCAGGTGCTCGAGCGTGTCGACGTAGAACAGCGTGTCCGTCGCGGCGGCCTGGTCGACCGCCGCCGCCGCGACCGCCTCGACGGATGCGCCGGCCGCCGCTGCCCGGGCGGCGGCCAGCACCGCGAAGCCGAGCCCCATGGCGATGGTGCGGCTGTCGACGACGTGCACCTCGATGCCCTCGTCGGCGACCTCGGCGGCCGCGAGGGTCGCGGCCTCGTAGGTCCCGGAGAGCTCCGCCGAGAGGTGCACCGAAACCAGGCACGGGGCGCCGGTCGCGCGGTAGACCTGCGCGAACTCGTGCGGCGTGGGGCGGGACGTCGAGACCTGCACACGGCGCTCGGCGAGCGCTGCCGCCACGTCACCGGGCGAGACGTCGAGCCCCTCGGCGCCGGTGCGGGCGCCGAGGACCACGTGCAGGGGCACCTCGGAGATGCCGTGCGCCTCCCCGAGCCCCGGTGACAGGTAGGCCGTGCTGTCGGTCACCACCGCCACGTCGGTCCTGGGCACGCTGGTCATGGGCGGCAGGCTAGCGAGTACCGGCCACGACTCGCTCCCTCAGCCAGTTGCCTCCGACGGGGGGCCCTCAGGCCGGGACGACGTTGACGAGCTTCGGAGCACGCACGACCACCAGCTTCACGTCCCGGCCGTCGAGCGCCTTGACCACGCCGTCGCTGGCGAGGGCCAGCGCTCGCAGGTCGTCCTCGGCGATGTCAGGCGCGACCTCGAGCCGGTCCCGGAGCTTGCCGGCGACCTGGACGACGCACGTGACGGTCTCGTCCACCAGCAGCACCGGGTCGACGGTCGGCCAGGTGCTCGCGTGCACGGAGTCGCCCGAGACGACGTCGTGCCCGAGGCGGGACCAGACCTCCTCTGCGGTGTAGGGGGCGAAGCAGCCCAGCATGATCGCCAGGGACTCGACGCCCTCACGCAGCGATGCCGGGCCGGCAGCACCCGCGTCGACGGCCTTGCGCAGTGCGGAGGTGAGCTCCATGAAGCGGGCGACGGCGACGTTGAGCCGCTGGGCCTCGACCAGGCGGGTCACCTCGTCGACCGTCTTCGCCACCGCCTTGTCGACCGCGGCGTCCCGGCCGTCGCCGGACAGGACCCCGACGTCCTCGGCGAGCCGGGCGACCCGGGCGAGGAACTTCACGGATCCCGCCGGGGAGACGTCGGCCCAGTCGATGTCGTCCTCGGGCGGCCCTGCGAACACCACCGTCAGGCGCACGGCGTCGACGCCGAACCGGGAGAGCTCGGCTCCCAGGTCGATGCCGTTGCCCAGGGACTTGCTCATCGCCTTGCCCTGGTTGATGACCTGGCCCTGGTTCATCAACCGCGTGAACGGCTCGCCGAAGTCGATCATGCCCATGTCCTGCAGGACCTTGGTGAAGAACCGGCTGTAGAGCAGGTGCAGGATCGCGTGCTCGACGCCGCCGACGTACTGCGCCACCGGCATCCACTCGCGAACGGCATCGGGGTCGAACGGACCGTCCGCGTAGCCCGGGGAGCAGAAGCGCAGGAAGTACCACGACGAGTCGACGAAGGTGTCCATCGTGTCGGTGTCGCGGGTCGCCGGTCCCCCGCAGGACGGGCAGGTGGTCGCGACCCAGTCTGCGGCCGCCCCGAGCGGGGAGGTCCCGGCCGGCTTGAGCGCGGCTCCGCGCAGGTCCGGCAGGCGCACCGGCAGCTGGTCGTCCGGGACCGACACCTCGCCGCACGTCCCGCAGTGCACGATCGGGATCGGCGGGCCCCAGAACCGCTGGCGCGAGATCAGCCAGTCACGCAGGCGGTAGTTGATCGCACCGCGGCCGCCCTCGCGGGCCTCGAGGTCGGCGACGACCCGCGCGATCGCCGCGTCCTTGGCCAGGCCGTCGTAGGGCCCGCTGTTGACCAGCACGCCGTTGCCGGCCGTCGCGACACCGGTGTCAGCCGGGTCCGCCTCACCCGTGTCGACCACGACGCGGACCGGGAGGTCGAAGGCGCGTGCGAAGTCGAGGTCGCGCTGGTCGTGCGCCGGCACCGCCATGATGGCGCCGGTGCCGTAGTCGGCCAGCACGTAGTCGGCGGCGTAGACGGGGATCTGCTCGCCAGTGACCGGGTTGAGCGCGCGTACCCCCAGATCGATGCCCGTCTTCTCGCGGTCAGTGGACTGCCGCTCGATGTCGGACAGCGCCCGGATCCGCTCGCGGTAGCCGTCGAGCTCGGCAACGCGGTCCGGGGCGCAGAGCTCGAGGGCGAGCGGCGCGTCGGCGGCCACGACGAAGAAGGTGGCGCCGTACAGCGTGTCGGGTCGGGTCGTGAACACGGTGACCGGTCGGTCCGTCCCGTCGGCCAGATGCACGAGGAAGTCGACGTGCGCACCCTGGGACCGGCCGATCCAGTTCTTCTGCATCAGCAGGACCCGATCGGGCCAGGCTCCGCGCAGCTGCTCCATGTCGTCGAGCAGGCGGTCGGCGTAGTCGGTCACCTTGAAGAACCACTGGGTCAGCTCGCGCTTGGTGACGACCGCGCCGCACCGCTCGCACGCGCCTTGCACGACCTGCTCGTTGGCGAGCACGGTCTGGTCCTGCGGGCACCAGTTGACGGCGCTGCTCTTGCGGTAGGCGAGCCCTCGCTCGCGCAGGCGCAGGAACAGCCACTGCGTCCAGCGGTAGTACTCGGGGTCGCTCGTGTGCAGCCGCCGCGTCCAGTCGAAACTGATCGCGTAGCGGCGGAAGCTCTCGGCCTGGGTCTCGATGTTGGCGTAGGTGTAGGTCGCCGGGTGCTCGTCGCGCTTGATCGCGGCGTTCTCGGCAGGCAGGCCGAAGGAGTCCCACCCGATCGGGTGCATGACGTCGTAGCCGCGGCGCATCCAGTAGCGGGCGAGGACGTCGGCCAGGCCGTACGCCTCGGCGTGACCCATGTGCAGGTCACCGCTCGGGTAGGGGAACATGTCAAGGACGTACTTCTTCTCAGCCCCCGCTCGGCGACCTGCGCGGTAGAGGTCGAGGTCGTCCCAGACCGGGAGCCAGCGGTCCTGGACGGCGTGGGGGTCGTAGGCCCGCTCTTCGCCCCCCCTGCTGTCAACGGCAGGGCGGTCGACAGCAGGGCGGTCGACGGCTGCGTCGGAGCTCATGTGCGTCGATCGTACGCGGGCGCGAGCATCGCGCCGGCGCGCTGCCCCGCCGTACCCTGGGCATCGACGACAGGCGGGAGGACGAGGTGACCGGCACCGTGACCCCACCCGTCGCGGACGACCGTCCCGCCCTCGTCCGCTCCCCCTGGCAGGCCATCTCGCCGGCCGCGCGGGCCCGGCGGCGACGGCTGTTCCTCGCCCTGGGCGCGCTGTTCGTCGTCGTGTCGATCCCCTTCGGGTTCCCGACCGGGCGCGAGGTCACGACGGGGTGGGTCCTGCTGCTGTTGCTCGCAGCATGCGGTGGCGAGTGGCCGGTGTGGCGCCGCGCGGTCGTGCACGACTGGTTGCCGCTGATCGCGGTGCTGTTCCTCTACGACCTCCTGCGTGGCGTCGCCGACGAGGTGGGCGGCAAGCTGTTCGATCTGCCGCAGCTGGCCAACGGCAAGGCCGGGGCGGCCGGCGTCGACTCCGCCCACGTGCTGCCCCAACTGCGAGCGGACGAGGTGCTGTTCGGGTGGCTCACGGGCGGGCCTGTCCCGACCGTGTGGCTGCAGGACCGGCTGTATGACGCGGGCGAGGTCCACTGGTGGGACATCGCGATCGTGCCCGTCTACATGACCCACTTCGTGGTGCCGATGGTCCTCGCCGTCGTCCTGTGGCTCTCGGCCTACGGACTGTTCCGGCGCTACGTCTGGACGCTGGTCGTCCTCACCCTGCTGACTCTCGCGACGTACGCCCTGTTCCCCGCGGCACCCCCGTGGATGGCGGGGTTGAACGGCTACCTGCCGGACGTCGCCCGGGTGACGTCCGAGACCCTGCAGGCGACCGGGATCGGGACGATCCGGTCGGCGGTGGCCAGGGGTGAGGCCTACGCCAACGCGGTGGCGGCCATCCCGTCGCTGCACTCCGCGGTCCCGATGATGGTGCTGCTGTTCTCCTGGTCGCTCGTGGGCCCGAGGGTGCGCGTGCTCCTCGTCACCTACGTCGTCGCCATGACCTTCACGCTGACCTACGGCGGGGAGCACTTCGTCGTCGACGCCTTCGTCGGCTGGGCGTACGCGGCGGTGTCGGTCTACGCCGTCAGCCGGTGGTCGTCGCGCTGGGCCACACGCTCCTCGAGGGGGTCCGACCCGACCCCTGACGGGCCGGTCACCGTCGATCGACGACCCGGTCCGTGATGAGGCCGGCGACCGTCGCGGGTGCCTGTTCGGGGAGCCAGTGGCTCAGCCCTTCGAGGACCTCGAAGCGATAGGGCCCGTCGACGTAACGGGCGGTCTGCTCGGCCGCTGCCCGTCCCAGCGCGGCGTCCTTGGTCGACCACGCGTAGGTCGTGGGGACGGAGCAGTGGGCTCGGGCCGTGCTGTCCACCGACCGTGGGAGCGCGCGGTACCACTGGAGCATGGCCCGCAGGCGGTCCCGGTCCGCCATCAGCCGCACGGCTGTCTCCACGGCGGCCGGCGGCGCCCCGAAGGGCTGGAGCAGGGCGCGCACCCGCCCTTCGTTGCCCGGTCCCCCGAGCCACCACTCGGCGAGCCCCGGCGGCTGGAACGGGATCATGTACGCCGAGTGAAGCCCCTGCGTGCTGGTGAGGAACGACCGCAGGAACGCCGCCGGGTGCGGGGTCGACAACACCGTGAGGGTCTCGACCCGGTCCGGCTTCGAGCAGGCCATCGCCCAGGCGACGGCACCTCCCCAGTCGTGACCGACGACGTGGGCCCGCTCGAGCCCCGCGGCGTCGAGCAGCGCGAGGACGTCGCTGACCAGGTGGGTGACCCGGTAGTCGGAGGTGCTCTGGGGCCGGGCGGTCGCCGCGTAGCCCCGCTGCTCCGGGCGCAGCGTGCGCAGGCCCTGCTCGTGCAGGAAGGGCACCACCGCGTCCCACGAGCTCGCGTCCTGCGGGAAGCCGTGCAGCAGGACGACCGGTGGCCCCGAACCCTCGTCGAGGACCGGGAACACCAGGGGGCCGTTGCGAAAGGAGTCCACGCCGATTCCTACCGTGCGGTGGCACGACGGGTCACGAGGCCCCAGGCGTCAGCCCGTCGGTGCGTCGCCAGCTCCGGGTCCCTGCTCGCGCAGCCTCTGCACCGCCTGGAGGCTGTCGCGCAGCTCAGTCAGCCACGCGGTGCTGTTCTGGCCCACGAGCCGGACGCACCAGGCGAGGGCGTCTGAGCGCGACCGGGCCACCCCTGCCTCGACCAGGGTGTCGAGGACCATCCGTTCCGGCTGCCGCAGTCGGGTCATCACCGGCACGGAGAGCGTGGTGAACAGCTGCCGGCTGTCCCCGACCCGCACGCCCCAGGCGACCTTGCGTCCGAGGCGGAGCTCCGCCTCGTCGGCCAACCGCATCCGGGCCTCGCGGGTCTGCTCACGGAACCGCTCCGCTCGCCCGGCGTGTGCTGCGGACGTCTCCGCGGGGGTGCTGTCAGCCGGCAACGTCGGAGGGGCCACCCGTCCCACGACGAGGATCTCGTCACGGTCGACCGTCACCTCCGGGGGCTCGACGAACCACTCGTCCGGCAGTCGACCGACGAACCAGCCGGCCACGGCGTCGACCGGCGGCAGGTCTGCCTGCTCCTGTCGCCGGCCACCCCCGCCGCCGCGGGGGCTCATCCTCAGGTGCGAGGGATTGATCTTCATGGGTGACCTCCAGTTGATTACAGTGTTGCAACTGGAGCCAACGCACGAGAGCGGGAGATGTTCCCGGCACGACCTGGGTGCTTTTCTGGACCGCGGAAGGGTCCGGGCAGGAGACAACGGGGCAGCGTCCTTGCAACCCCTCGCCCCGAACGGATGGAGAGCGACGTGCAGGCCAGGACCGCGACCGTTGACGGCACCCCGATCCGCTGGGAGGAGCAGGGGAGCGGCTCGCCTGTGGTGCTGGTGCACGGCATCCCGACCTCACCCGCGCTGTGGCGGCACGTCGTGCCGCTGCTGCCGGACCTGCGGGTGCTCGCGTTCGAGATGACCGGCTACGGCGAGAGCATCCCTGCCGGGAAGGACCGCGACATCTCGGTGGGCGCCCAGGCCGACCGGCTGATCGCCTGGATCGATCACCTGGACCTCGGGCCGGTGACACTGGTCGGCCACGACCTCGGCGGCGGTGTCGTGCACATCGCCGCGGTCCGCCGGCCGGACCTGTGCGCCGGGCTGATGATCACGAACGGCATCGGCTACGACTCCTGGCCGATCCCGTCGGTGAAGGCGATGCGCGCCGCCGCTCCGGTGCTGTCCCGGTTGCCGGCGGTGGCGCTGAAGCCCGCCCTCGCGATGCTGCTGGCGCGCGGCCACGATGACCTCTCGATTGCCCGCGAGTCACTCGGCGTGCACTCCCGGCCGTACACGGAGCACGGCGGCGGGGCCGCGATGGCACGCCAGGTCACCGCGCTCGACGTGCAGGACACGATCGATGTGCAGGACCGGCTGCCGGCGCTGAACGTGCCGGCGCGGATCGTGTGGGGCGTGGCCGACCCGTTCCAGACGCTGGAGTACGGCGAGCGCTTCGCCCGCGACCTCGGCACCACCGTACGGCGCATCGAGGGCGGCAAGCACTTCACGCCGGAGGACCACCCGGACGTCATCGCCGAGGAGATCCGCAACCTGGCCACCGAGGTGGCGGCGCGATGACCGTCGAGCACGTCATGCCGGCGCCGGCCCATAAGGCAGCCGAGCGCGCGGGCGACGCGCTGCTGGGCTGAGTAGCACCACGGGGCGCCGGTGGCCACCACACTGGCACGACAGACGACTCAGGGCGTCCTCTCGGAGGAGAGAACGCCCTGATCGAACGGGTGGAGCTGAGGGGACTCGAACCCCTGACCCCCACACTGCCAGTGTGGTGCGCTACCAGCTGCGCCACAGCCCCGCGTTCCTGCTGCCGTGCGGTGCAGAACTCTACCCGGGTCGGGACGCGGGCTGTGTCCCCGGCCCGACGCCGGCGTTGTGCACCTCGAGGCGCCAGCCGATCTCGGCCTCGACCAGCACCGACCAGCAGCAGTTCCCGAGCGCGACCAGGCGCCCCCAGCTCTCGGGCGGGAGGTCGAGCAGCACACCCAGCGCCGCCCTTCCTGTGCCGCCGTGGGTGACCGCGACCAGCGTCCGGCCCGGCGGGACGGCATCGAGGTGCTCGACGAGGCAGGCAGCGGCCCGCTCCCCGGCGTCCCGGTAGGTCTCGCCGCCGCCGCGGGGGACGTCTCTCCCGGCTCGCCACGCCGCGTGCTCGCCCGCGAACTCCTGCGCCGCCTCTGCTGCGGTGAGCCCCTGCCAGGCCCCGAGGTCCAGCTCGGCGAGGCGCGGGTCGACCAGCGGCCGCAGTCCGACGGCAGCGCCCACGGCCTCGGCCGTCACCCGGGCCCGGGCCAGTCCGCTCGTCAGCAGGGCGCAGGGGTCGGTCGGCACCAGGGCCAGCGCCGCCGCGCGCGCCTGCTCCTGGCCGACCTCGTCCAGCGGTGTGTCGAGCTGGCCCTGGAAGCGCCCGTCCCGGTTGTCGGCCGTGCGCCCGTGTCGCAGGAGCACCAGCCTTCGCAGCTGGCTCAGGGCGTACCCGTCACAGGGCGACCCGTGGCTCGCTCCGCGTCCCGGTCCTTAAAGGGGATGACCGGGCAGTCCTTCCACAGGCGCTCGAGCGCGTAGAAGACCCGCTCCTCCTCGTGCTGGACGTGCACGACGATGTCGGCGAAGTCGAGCAGGACCCAGCGCGCCTCCTGCGCACCCTCGCGCCGGACCGGCTTGGCCCCCAGCTCGCGCAGCCGGTCCTCGACCTCGTCGACCACCGCCTTGACCTGCCGGTCGCTGGGTGCGCTCGCCAGCAGGAAGACGTCGGTGATGACGAGCTGGTCGCTCACGTCCAGCAGGAGGATGTCGCTGGCGAGCTTGTCCGCGGCCGCCTGGGCAGCCGCGAGCCCCAGCTCGACAGAGCGTTCGGAGGCGGTCAACGGGTCCTTCTTCCTCAGGTGCGCACGCCCGCAGGGGGGTCGGGATCTCGTGCAGAGGTCCTTCAGCGTAGGCGTCAGCCCTTGAAGTCGGCTCCGACCACCACCACCACGTCGGCCACGGTGCCCAGCGGTTGGGTCGCGACGCTCGTCGTCGGCACCCCCAGAGCCATGGCGACCCGCTCGCCGAGCGCTCGAGCACCGGCGCTGGAGTCGGCCACGAGGACCTGCGTCGCGTCGACGCCGAAGCTCGGCGCGTTGCGTGAGCCGACGAAGACGAAGCCGGCCGGGACGAGCCTGCGGCGCACGACCTCACCCAGACCGGGCGTGCCGACGCCGTTGAGCACGAGCACCCGGTTGCCGGTCTCGCGCACCCCGGCCGGGACCGAGTCTGGGAACAGTCGGTCCACCAGGCCCCTTGCCCGGTCGGCGTCGAGGCGGAAGGCGCTGACGCCGCCTCCCGGATCGATCGGGATCACCGGGAGCACGTCGTACTGCAACTGGTCGCGCTCGTCGTCGTCGGCCACGTCGAGCAGGAAGGAGGCCAGGCGCGGGACGGGCTGGCTGCTGATCGAACCGTCTCCCAGGGCCTGCAACTGAGAGGCGAGCTCAGCCGGCGTCGCCGGGAGGACGTCGAGCAGCCCGTCGAGGACCTCCTGGATCCGAGCGAGCCGGGTCTGCTCCTGCTCCCCAGGCCCGAGGTAGGTGAGGAACGCCGCGGCGCGGACGCCGTCCAGCCGTTGGGCGCCCGGGTTGAGCACGACGCCCTCCCCCTGGATCACCTGGGTGTCCACCTCGACGGAGATGCCGCCGAGCGCGTCGACCAGCGCCATGAACCCAGGAAGGCTCACGACCCAGCCGTCGTCGACGGTGACGCCGATCAGGTCGGACACCGCCGCCCGGGCAGTTTCGGGCTTCGCGTCGACGAGGGTGCGCCCGAGCGGACCCGGACCCGTCCCCGGGACGGTGACCAGCACCTGGGGCGGCAGCAGGACGACCGCGCCTGAGCGGGCGCGGGGATCGTGGGCGAGAAGGGCGTTGGCCACCCCCTGGCCGTCCGCGCCGGCCACCTGGAGCAGGAGGGTGGACTGGGTCCGCCCTGGAGGTGCCGCCGGGGTCGTCGGCGGTTCGGGGTCGGTCGCGGCAAGGTAGCCGGCGAAGGCGAGAGCCGCCACGGCCAGCAGCGCCAGAGCAGCACCGGTCCACTTGACCCGGCTCAACCGTCGCTGGCGGCGCTGTGCTGCGCGACGCGCCGCTCTGGTGGGGGGCTGGGTCACGCAGCACCGCGGTAGAGGTGGCGCTTCTCGACGTACTGCACGACCCCGTCGGGTACGAGGTACCAGAGCGGGTCCCCGCGGTGCACGCGGACCCGGCAGTCGCTCGAGGAGATCGCGAGGGCAGGGACCTCGAGCAGCGTCACCGCGCCGTCAGGGAAGCCGCTCAAGTCAGCCGGTTCGTAACCCGGGCGGCTCACGCCGATGAAGTGCGCGAGCTCGAACAGCTCGTCGGCCGCGTGCCAGCCCAGGATCTGGGCCAGCGCGTCGGCGCCGGTGATGAAGAACAAGTCGGCGTCCGCGGCAGCGGCGTGCAGCTCGCGCAGGGTGTCGATCGTGTAGGTCGGCCCGGGGCGGTCCACCTCGACCCGGCTCACCGCGAACCGCGGGTTGCTCGCGGTCGCGATGACCGTCATGAGGTAGCGGTCCTCGGCGGCGCTGACCTCGCGCTCCGACTTCTGCCAGGGCGTGCCGGTGGGGACGAACACCACCTCGTCGAGACCGAAGCGGGTGGCCACCTCGCTGGCGGCCGAGAGGTGACCGTGGTGGATCGGGTCGAAGGTGCCGCCCATGATCCCGATGCGACTGCCCACGGCGCGGGAGCCTATCCCGCTCAGGTCGGCAGCGCGTTCACGTCGGCAGCAGGCGTTGCACGAACGACTCGAGCTGCACGGCGTTGCGGACCTCGACCATCTCGATCGCCTCGGCGTACGCCGTCGTGGCGCTGTCTCCCGAGCCCCAGTAGGCCTGCGGTTCGGGGTTGAGCCAGTAGGCGTGCCGGGCCCTCGCGACCAGCGAGCGCAGGACAGGCACCTCGGTGGCCCGGTAGTTGTTGCGGGCATCGCCGAGGATGAGCAGCGAGGTGCGCGGACCGACGGCGTCGGGGTAGTTCGCCGCGAACTCCTTGAGCGAGTGCCCGTAGTCGCTGTGCCCGTCGAACCAGACCAGGTTGGCCTCGGCGGACATCCGGGCCAAGGCGTCCGCGACGTCCCCGCCCGGCGTGAAGAAGCGCGAGACCTCGTCGCAGGTGTCGATGAACGCGAACGCCCGCACCTTGGTGAACTGCTCGGACAGGGCGTACGCCAGCATCAGGGTGAAGTGCGCGAACCCGGCCACGGAGCCCGACACGTCGCAGATGACCGTGAGCTCGGGCTTGTGCGGCTTGTGCGGCCGGTGGTGGGTCACGAGGGGGACGCCGCCGGTCGCGAGCGAGGCCCGCACGGTGCGCCGGAAGTCGAGCCGGCCGGACCGCCCGAGGCGGCGCTTGGCCGTGAGGCGGGTCGCGAGACGCCGGGCGAGCGGGAAGACCTGTCGCCTCAGCTCGGCCATGTCGTTGCGGCTCGCCCGCAGGAAGTCGACCTGCTCGGCGAGCGGCTGCACGGCCGTCTTCGACAGCTGCTCCGCGCCGCGGTCCTCAGCCAGCCGGCGGCGCACCTCAGACTCGACCATCTCCTGGAACTGCCGGATGCGCTCGGTGATCGTCTGGCGGGCGACCTTCTCGGCCATGCCGCCGCGCTGCTGACCCGCCAGCAGGTTGTCCAGCAGCGACGACATGAGCGTCTCAGGCGACAGCCCTCGGAGCACCCGGTAGGAGAACCAGTTCTGGCGGCCTGGTGCGGTGTCGGCCCGTCCGAGGTCGCGCACGGTCTCGCGGGCGAAGCGGCGCATCGCCTCCTGGTCCCCGTCGAGCAGCAGCTGACGCAGCGCTTCGCGCATGGCCTCGGTGTCCGGCTTGCCATCTCCCTCGGCCCCCTCGCCGGGCTCGCCGTCGGCCGCCTCACCGTCGCGCGCGCCGGCGCTCGGGTCACCGGTGACCGGCGGGAACCACAGGTCGAACAAGGCGTCGAAGGCCGGCCGGTGGGCCGGCCGCTTCAACGTCGTGGCGGCGTATGCCGCGCGAAGGCTCTCCCGGTCGAGCAGGTCGATCGCACCGAGCGCGCGCGTGGCGTCGAGGACCTCGGCCAGCGAGATGCTGACACCGGCATCTCGCAGGGCGTGGAAGAAGCCGATCTCCCGCTCGATCAGGCCGCCGGTCGTCACCTCAGTTCAGCTTCAGCTGGCTGCCGGCCCGCTCGTGGTCGCTGGCGTGCTTGAGGACGACGCCGAGCGTCGTCTTCACCGCCTCCTCATCGAGGGTGTCGAGGCCCAGTGCGAGCAGAGTGCGGGCCCAGTCGATCGACTCCGAGATCGACGGTGACTTCTTGAGTTCCATCGAGCGGAGCGCGCGCACGGTCCGGACGAGCTGCTCGGCCAGCTGCTCGGCGATCTCGGGTACCCGGGACAGCACGATAGCCTTCTCCCGCTCCGCGCTCGGGTAGTCGAGGTGGAGGTAGAGGCAACGCCGCTTCAGCGCCTCGGACAGCTCGCGGGTCGCGTTGGAGGTCAGGAAGACCAGCGGTCGCCGGGTGGCCGAGATGGTGCCGAGCTCGGGGATCGTGATCTGGAAGTCCGAGAGCACCTCGAGCAGCAGCCCCTCGACCTCGACGTCGGCCTTGTCGGTCTCGTCGATCAGCAGGACCGTCGGCTCGGTGCGCCGGATCGCGGTCAGCAGCGGCCGAGAGAGCAGGAACTCCTCGGCGAACACGTCGTCGTGGATGTCGTCCCAGCTGTCGTCGTCCTTGCTCGCCTGGATGCGCAGCAGCTGCTTCTTGTAGTTCCACTCGTAGAGCGCGCGGGCCTCGTCGAGCCCCTCGTAGCACTGCAGGCGGATCAGCTCGGAGCCGGTCGCCTCGGCGACCGCCTTGGCCAGCTCGGTCTTCCCGACCCCGGCCGGCCCCTCGATGAGCAGCGGCTTGCCGAGGCGGTCAGCCAGGAAGACGGTCGTGGCGATCGCGTCGTCCGTGAGGTAGCCGGCGGCCGAGAGCCGCTCGGAGACGTCTGCCGTGGACGCGAACTGGGGCTGCAGCACGAGCACTCCTGGGGTGGGAACCGAATCCCATTCTGCTACATGCCTCCAGGAGCCTCACACCACGACCCCCTCTACGCTCCCGGCATGAAGGTCGCCTTCCTCGGTCTCGGTCGCATGGGTCTGCTCATGGCCGGCCACGTGCTGGACGCCGGGCACGAGCTCACCGTCTGGAACCGCTCCCCGGGCAAGGCGGGGCAACTGGTCCAGCGCGGGGCCGTCGAGGCCAGAACCGTGGACGAGGCCGTACGAGACGCCGAACAGGTCGTGCTGATGCTGTTCGGGCCGGACAGCGTCCGCGAGGTCCTCCCCTCCCTCGCCGCCGCGCCGGCCGAGACGCTCGTCATCGACAGCACCACCATCGGTCCGGAGGCGGCTCGCGAATTTGCCGTCACAGCAGGGGAACTCGGGCTGCGTTACGTCGATGCACCCGTAGCCGGCTCGACCGGGCCGGCTGCCGACGGCACGCTCGGGGTCCTCGTCGGAGGGTCGGCCGACGACTACGACGACGCGCTGCCGCTGCTCCACCTGTGGGGCACTCCGGACAAGGTGCGGCGGGTCGGGGACGTCGGTGCCGGCAGCGCGCTCAAGCTCTGCGTCAACCAGGGGCTCGGCGTGATGGCCGCTGGTCTCGGCGAGTCGCTCCGGCTCGGGCGCGCGCTCGGGGTGGACCGCACCGTGCTGCTCGACACCCTCGGCGCGACGGCGTACGGCTGGTTCCTCGCCCAGAAGCGGCCGATGCTCGACGCCGAGGACTTCTCGGCGACAACCTTCTCGCTCGACCTCATGGCCAAGGACCTGCAGCTGGCGGTCGACGCCGCCGACGGCGACCTCGGCGTCACCGCGTCCTCGTTGCAGGTGGCCCGGGCCGCACTGTCCCAGCACGGCGGCGAGGACTACGCGGCGATGGCGGCGTACGCCGAACGCGCCTGACGATCGGTCAACCGCGCGGCAGGAGCGCCACCAGCCGGCTCAGCTCCGGAACGACGTGCGAGGCCGGCTCGGGGCGCCCTTCAGCGAGCGCCGTGAGCAGCAGCCCGTCGATCGTGGCAAGGACGAGCCGTGCCGCCGCGGCCCGGCGTCCGGCTCGTTGCAGCACCCGAGCGACCAGCGTCGCGACCTCCCCGTTGGCGGTGACGACGAGCGTTCGCAGTGCGTCCTGCCGACCGGCCTCGAGGTAGCGCTCGTACATCGCTGCCAGCGATCGTGGATCGCCTGAACCGGCGGTGACCACGGCCAGCAGGGCGCGCGCGGTGGCCGGCCCGGTGCCGATCCGCCCGGGCAGCGCGTCGAAGGCCGCCACCGACTCCGCGAGCCAGGCCTGGGTCGCATGTCGCAGGGCTTGCTCGGCGAGGTCGTCGACCGAGCTGAAGTAGTAGCTGGTTGAGGCCAGCGGCACCCCTGCCCGGCTCGCGACCGCACGGTGCGTCAAGGCACTGAAGCCCTCCTCGACGAGCACCTGCGCCGCGGCCACCCGGAGGACCTCGCGGCGGGCCTCTCCTCGGGCGTTGCCGGTCAGTGCGCACCACCGCTCGACAGGGACAGGCCGACCACGCCTGCGACGACGAGCACGATCGACCCGACCTTGACGGGGTTCACCGCCTCGCCGAGGGCGAGCATGCCCACCACGGCGGTGCCGGTGGCACCGATGCCGGTCCAGACGGCATAGGCGGATCCGACCGGGAGGGAGCGCAGGGCGTAGCTGAGCAGGCCGAAGCTCCCCGCCGAGCACACGATGAACAGGGCCGTTGGAACGGCCCGCGAGAATCCGTCGCTGGCCTTCAGGGCCAGGGCGAACCCGGTCTCCAGCAGGCCGGCCAGGACCACGATGAGCCAAGCCATGGGTACCGCTCCTCCTGAGTAGGAGTGGCACGTCCGTACCACTCTCCCAAAGTGGCACACCTGTACCAGTTTGTCGAGCGGGGCGAGCAGCCGGCTCGGGTCAGCCCCGGACGTGCCCGTCGCCGTGCACGACGTACGTCGTGCTGGTCAGCTCGGGCAGCCCCATCGGCCCACGCGCGTGCAACTTCTGGGTCGAGATGCCGATCTCGGCCCCGAAGCCGAACTCCGAGCCGTCGGTGAAGCGGGTGCTCGCGTTGACCATGACCACGGCGCTGTCGAGGCTGCGCACGAACCGCCTTGAGGCCTCGAGGTCCCGCGTGACGATCGCCTCGGTGTGCCCGCTCCCCCAGCGCCGGATGTGGGCGACGGCCTCGTCGAGCGAGTCGACAATGCCGACCGCCAGGTCGAGCGAGAGGTACTCCGCGGCCCAGTCCTCGTCGGTGACCGGCACCGCCGCGTCGTCGTAGGCAGCCGCGCGCGCGTCGGCGTGGAGCGTGACTCCCTTGTCCTGCAAAGCTTTCACGGCAAGAGGCAGGAACGCCGGTGCGACGTCGGCGTGCACCAGCAGCGTCTCGGCGGCGTTGCACACCGAGGGACGGGTCGTCTTCGCGTCGACGATGATCGCGACAGCCTGCTCGAGGTCGGCCGCAGCATCCACGTAGACGGTGCAGTTGCCGACGCCGGTCTCGATCACCGGCACCTGCGACTGGCTGACCACGGCTTCGATCAGGCTGGCTCCCCCGCGCGGGATCAGGACGTCGACGAGCCCGCGTGCCTGCATCAGCGCCGTCACGCTGGACCGGTCGGTGCCGGGTACGAGCTGGATGCTGTCAGCAGGCATGCCGGCCGCGGAGGCCGCAGCAGCCAGCACCTCGACCAGCACGGTGTTCGAGCGGTAGGCGCTGGCGCTGCCCCGGAGCAGGACCGCGTTGCCGCTCTTGAGGCACAGGCCGGCGGCGTCGGCGGTGACGTTCGGCCGCGCCTCGTAGACGATGCCGATGACGCCGAGCGGGACGCGCACCTGGCGCAGCTCGAGCCCGTTCGGCAGGCTGCTGCCGCGTACGACCTCACCGACCGGGTCGGGCAGCGTCGCGACGTGACGGAGTCCGTCGGCCATCGCCTCCACCCTGGCCGGGGTGAGCGCGAGCCGGTCGAGCAGCGACTCGGTGGTTCCGGCCTCGCGCCCGGCAGTGACGTCCTCGGCGTTGGCGGTGAGGATCTGGTCGGTCGCGGCGATCAGAGCGTCGGCCATGGCGAGCAGGGCGGCGTCCTTGGCCTTGCGCGGGAGGCGGGCGAGCCCCGCGGCGGCAGCTCGGGCTCGGGTGGCGACAGCGACGACGTCGTTCATGGTGCGAGCGTACGACCGGCTCTGGTCCCGTGGCGCCGCTACGCTCACGGCGCTGCGCTGTGGACCGCTCCGCGGAACGACCTGTCAGGGAGCACTGTGAACTTCTTCGATGCAGTCCGGACGGCAGTGCGGCGGACGTTCGACTTCCACGGTCGTAGCAGGAGGAGCGAGTACTGGTGGTTCCAACTGGCCCTGCTCCCCGTCTCCGTCCTCTGGGTGACCGATGTTGAGGTTGCGGTGCAGGTCGCGACCGCGATCTGGCTGCTGACCTTCGCACCGCCCTGTCTCTCACGGTCCGGAGGCTGCATGGCACCGACCGGTCGGCGTGGTACCTGCTGCTGGGCCTCGTCCCTTTCGTCGGGGGGCTGGTCTTGCTGTACTACGGCTGCCAGGACGGGACCCCTGGCGCCAACCGCTACGGACCGTCACCCAAGGGGTGGGTGGCTCCTCGCTACTCCGCGACGTACACCGCTCCCCGGCCTCGTCGGGTGTTCGTGGACCAGGACGGCAACGCCCACGTCCTGCCTGCCAGCCCTCCCCTGCGCTAGGAGGCGGGCAGCGGTGCCCGCCTGAGCACGACGAGGTCATCGCGGTGGACGACCTCGCGCAGCCCGAGCTCCTTGGTCGAGCGGCCGAGCAGAGCAGGCAGCTCCGCGGCGTCGTAGGCCACCAGCCCCCGGGCGACCGGGGTGCCATCAGCACTCACCAGCTCGACCGGGTCGCCTGCAGCGAACTCGCCCTCAACGCCGGTCACCCCGGCAGGGAGCAGGCTCGACCGGCGACCGCAGACCGCTGCCACCGCCCCGTCATCGAGCACCAGCCGGCCGCGCGGCGTCGACGCGTGGGCCAGCCACAGCAGCCGGCCGGGCGAGCGGGTGCCGGTGGGGCTGAACAGCGTGCCGCCCTCGCCGCGCAGGGCAGCCTCGACGTCCGCCGTCGCCGCGACGAGCACCGGGACGCCGGCTCCGGTCGCGAGCGCTGCGGCATCGATCTTGCTGGCCATGCCCCCGCTGCCGAGGCCGGCCTTGCCCGGAGTGGCGACGTGCACGTGCGCGAGGTCCTCCGGTCCGTCGACCTGCTCGAGGAGCCGGGCGCCCGGCTGACGGGGGTCACCGTCGTAGAGCCCGGCGACGTCGGACAGCAGCAGCAGGGCGTCAGCGCGTACGAGGTGGGCCACGAGGGCAGCCAGCCGGTCGTTGTCGCCGAAGCGGATCTCCTCGGTGGCCACCGCGTCGTTCTCGTTGACCACCGGGACGACCGACAGCGACAGCAGCCGGTCGAGCGTCGTCTGCGCGTTGCGGTAGTGCGACCGGCGTACGACGTCGTCAGCCGTCAGGAGCACCTGCCCGACGGTGTGCCCGTGCCGGGCGAACGCGGTCGCGTAGCGCTGCACCAGCAGCATCTGCCCCACTGAGGCCGCGGCCTGCTGGGTGGCGAGGTCGCGCGGACGGCGGGCGAGTCCGAGGGGGGCGAGACCGGCGGCGATGGCGCCCGACGAGACGAGCACCAAGGAGCCGGCCCGGGCGCCGCGGGCAGCGCCCGAACGCCGGAAGCAGAGCGCGTCGACCAGGGCGTCCAACCTGTCCGGGTCGAGCCCGCCGGCAGCGGTCGTGAGCGAGGACGAGCCGACCTTGACGACAAGCCGGTGCGCCGACGCGATCGCCTCGCGGCTCACTCCTTCGCGTCCTCGAGCGCCTTGGCGAGCACATCCTTGTCGAGGCCCATGCGCTCGGCCCGGCGCAGGTCCTTCTGAAGACGGCGCTCGTCGGAGTTCGTGCGCTCGACCGACGCGAGCCGGACGTCCTGCCCGCGCAACCCCGACGCGAACGCCTCGAGGTCGGTCGGTTGCCACTCGAAGCCGATGTCGCCGATGGTCACCATCACGCCGGGCTCGGCACCGGCCTCGGCCAGTGCCTTCTCCACGCCGAGCTTGGCCAGCCGGTCCGCGAGGTAGCCGACCGCCTCGTCGTTGGAGAAGTCGGTCTGCAGCACCCAGCGCTCGGGCTTGCTGCCGCTGACGCGGAAGCCCGCCTCGTCGTCGTCGACGTAGGGCTCGACGGCGAAGTCGAGGTCGTCCACTGCCCGCGGACGCAGCACGATGCGGGTCGCCGCCTCGACCGGCTTCTCCGCCCGGTCCTTGGCCACCACCATCGCCATCGCGTAGAGCAGCGGCTGGAGCCCCTCTCGGCTGGCGGCCGACAGGGCGAACACCTCGAGACCGCGCGCCTCGAGCTCGGGCGTGACCAGCTCGGCCAGCTCGCGAGCTTCGGGGACATCGATCTTGTTGAGCACGACGAGCCGCGGTCGCTGCGTGAGCTGGGCGACGTCGTCCTTGTAGAGCGACAGCTCCTGCTCGAGCACGTCGAGGTCGGAGAGCGGGTCGCGATCGGGCTCCAGCGTGCCGCAGTCGAGGACGTGGACGAGGACCGCGCAGCGCTCGACGTGGCGCAGGAACTCAAGGCCCAGGCCCTTGCCCTGGGAGGCGCCCGGGATGAGGCCGGGGACGTCGGCGACCGTGAACGTCACGCCGCCTGCCTCGACCACCCCGAGGTTCGGCACCAGCGTCGTGAACGGGTAGTCGGCGATCTTCGGCCGGGCGGCCGAGAGCGCGGCGATCAGGCTGGACTTGCCGGCGCTCGGGAAGCCCACGAGAGCGACGTCAGCGACGCTCTTGAGCTCGAGCACGATGTCGCGGGTCTGACCCGGCTCACCGAGCAGCGCGAACCCGGGCGCCTTGCGCTTCACGCTCGCCAGGCTCGAGTTGCCCAAGCCACCGCGACCTCCGCGGGCGGCGATGTAGGTCGCGCCCTCGCCGATCAGATCGGCGAGCTGCTCACCGTCCTCGTCGTAGACGACGGTGCCGTTGGGCACGGGCACGATCACATCGGCACCGGACGCCCCGGTGCGCATCGACCCTGCGCCCTGCCGGCCGTTCGTCGCCTTCTGGTGCGGGTGGTAGTGGTAGTCGAGCAGCGTCGTCGTCCCGCTGCGCACCACGAGGATCACGTTGCCGCCGTGACCTCCGTCGGCCCCGTCGGGACCGCCGAGCGGCTTGAACTTCTCGCGTCGGACGCTGCTGCAGCCGTTGCCGCCGTCACCCGCAGCGACGTGCAGCACGGCGCGGTCGACGAACGTGGCCACCTGTGTACCTCTTCCTTCGACCCCGGGACGTCGGGGGGAACGCAGCGAGGGCGGGATCCGGCAAGCCGGCCCGCCCTCGTCGATCGTGCTGGAGGTCGGCTAGCTGCCGACCGGCGTGATGTTCACGGTCTTGCGGCCCCGCTTGAGACCGAACAGGACCGCACCCGGCTCGAGCGCGAACAGCGTGTCGTCGCCGCCACGGCCGACCCCGTCACCGGGGTGGAAGTGGGTGCCGCGCTGGCGGACGATGATCTCGCCGGCCTTGACGACCTGGCCGCCGAAGCGCTTGACGCCGAGGTACTGCGCGTTGGAGTCGCGACCGTTGCGCGAGGAGCTCGCGCCCTTCTTGTGAGCCATGGCGGGTCTCCTCTACTTCTTCGCGCCGGCAGTCGAGCCGGTGTCGATGGCGGTCACGCGGACGCGGGTCAGCTTCTGACGGTGACCCAGACGGCGCTTGTAGCCCGTCTTGTTCTTGTACTTCATGATGTGGATCTTCGGGCCCTTGGTGTGGTCCACGACTTCGCCGCTCACCGTGACACCGGCGAGCGCGTCGGCGGAGGACGTCACGTCCGTGCCGTCGACCACGAGCAGCGCCGGGAGCGCGACCGCGTCGCCGGGACCGCCGAGGACCTTCTCGACCTCGACGACGTCACCGACGGCGACCTTGTACTGCTTGCCGCCGGTCTTGACGATGGCGTACACGGAGAGCTCCACTCTGGGACGTTGGTGTCTGAGACGTTGCTGTCTGGGACGTTGGTGTCTGGGACGTTTGTCTGGGGTCGAACGGGCGATTCACATGGGTGTCGGGCGCGCGGGGCGCAGCCGAACGGCGCGTCCAGGACGCGCACCTGAGCAGACTACCGGACGGCCGGTGCGGCCGTCGGAACCTCGATCGGTCAGCCGGGCGGACCGGCCGGACGGCTCGTGGCCCGGCGTCGGCGCTTGGGGCCCACCTCGACGGGCTCGACCTCGACGGGCTCGACCTCGACCGGGTCCACCTCGACAGCATCCGCCTCAACCGGGTCCGTCTCAACCGGGTCCGCTTCGAGCGGGGCCCGGCCGTTCGGGACCACGTCGAGGTCGCCGTCCACGGTGCTGTCGGGCAGGACCGGCAGATCCGTCTCTGCGGTCTGCTCGTCCGCGAGGTCGGGCAGCTGCTCGACCTCGCTGGTCGACAGGATCTCGGCCAGCTCGTCGGCGGAGGGGACCGTGGCCGCGCCAGACCCGCGTCCGCCCCGGCGACGGCGCTTGGGCGGCGCGTCCGGCTCGGCACCGGTGTCGGCACCTGCACGGGTCCCGGCGGTGTCCGACTCACCCGCGTCCTGCTCGGCCGCCGCGCGGGCCGCGGCCGCGATGGGGGCACCCGGCTTGGGGGCATCCGGCGGCAGCGGCTTAGCGGCGCGCACCTTCGGCGTCCGGCCACGGGGCTCGTCGCCCCCGCCGCCGCCACGGCGCTCGTCCACGGGCTCGGTGTGCACGTGCACACCCCGCCCGTTGCAGGCCTCGCAGGGCTCGCTGAACGACTCGAGCAGGCCCTGGCCGACCCGCTTGCGGGTCATCTGGACCAGCCCCAGGGAGGTCACCTCGGCGACCTGGTGCTTGGTGCGGTCCCGGCCGAGACACTCGACCAGTCGGCGCACCACCAGGTCGCGATTGCTCTCCAGCACCATGTCGATGAAGTCGACGACGATGATCCCACCGAGGTCGCGCAGCCGCAGCTGCCGGGCGATCTCCTCGGCCGCCTCGAGGTTGTTGCGGGTGACCGTCTCCTCGAGGTTGCCGCCCTTGCCGACGAACTTGCCGGTGTTGACGTCGACCACGACCATCGCCTCGGTGCGGTCGATGACGAGGGACCCGCCGGAAGGCAGGTAGACCTTGCGGTCCAGCGCCTTGAGCAGCTGCTCGTCGACCCGGTGCTCGGCGAAGACGTCCTTGTCGGACGTGTGCCGCGACAGCCGCGGCGCGAGGTCCGGGGCCACGAACTCGACGTACTCGCGGATGGTGTCCCACTCGCTGTCGCCCTGGACGACCAGCGAGGTGAAGTCCTCGTTGAACACGTCCCGGACCACGCGGATGACCAGGTCGGGCTCGGCGTGCAGCAGGGCCGGTGCCCCGCCCTTGGCGGCCTTGGTCTGGATGACGTCCCACTGCGCCTGCAGTCGGCGTACGTCGTCGGCGATCTCCTCTTCGGAGGCGCCCTCGGCGGCGGTCCGGATGATGACTCCGGCGTCGTCGGGCACGACCTTCTTGAGGATGGACTTGAGGCGGCTGCGTTCGGTCTCGGGCAGCTTGCGGCTGATCCCGGTCATCGAGCCCTCGGGCACGTAGACCAGGTAACGACCGGGCAGGCTGACCTGGCCGGTCAGACGGGAGCCCTTGGATCCGATCGGGTCCTTGCTGACCTGGACCAGCACCTCCTGGCCGGACTTCAGCACCGACTCGATGCTGCGCGACCGACCGCCCACGGACGCGTTGTAGTTCACCTCGCCGGCGTAGAGCACGGCGTTGCGGCTCTTGCCGATGTCGACGAACGCGGCCTCCATCGACGGCAGGACGTTCTGCACGCGACCGAGGTAGACATTGCCGGCGTAGGACTGGGCACTGGCTCGCGTGACGTAGTGCTCGACCAGCACGCCGTCCTCGAGCACGGCGATCTGGGTGCGGTCGCCCTTCTGCCGGACGATCATGGTGCGGTCGACAGCCTCGCGGCGGGCGAGGAACTCGGCCTCGGACAGCAGCGGGGTGCGCTTGCGCCCCGAGTCGCGGCCCTCCTGGCGACGGACCCGCTTGGCCGCCATGCGGGTGGACCCGCTGATGCCGCGCACGCCGTCCTCGTCGGCCGTGGTGGCGCCGCTGCCGCCGCTACCGCCACCGCCGCTTCGACTGCGCGGAGCGCGAGGCTCGCGAGTCGGGGCGGGGGCGCTGTCGTCAGCGGCCTCGTCGCCGCCGGCCGCGCCGGTGCGGCTCCGGCTGCGGCGACGGCGACGGCGGGTGCCGCTGGCCGTCTCGTCGTCGTCGCCCTCGGACGGAGCCTCTCCCTCGCTGGTCGCCTCGCCCTCGGCGTCGTCGTCGGTCGGCGACGCGTCGTCGCCGGCCTCGTCCTCGGGGCGCCGCGGGCCACGTCCTCGGCGTCCGCGACGGCGTCGCCGGGGGCGATCGCCATCCTCGTCGTCGTCGTCGGCGTCGAGCTCACCGGCAGCTGCGCCCTCGGGCGCGGTGTCGTCGAGCACGGCGGGCCGGGCCCGGCGGGCCGGCTCGGCGACCGGGATCGGCTCGATCAGCTGGAGCGCGCCGGGCGCTCCAGCGCCAGCAGTTCCCGCGCGGCGGCGCCTGCGAGGGGCCGCGGCCCCGTCGTCGTCGTCGGCCGGTGCAGGCGCCACCGGCTCGGGAGCCTGGAAGGTGACGACCGCCGCGCGACGGGTGCGGGTGCGCTTGCCCGGCGCCTCCGCAGCGGGGGCCGCGGCCTCGCCGCCTGCGGCGAGCGCGGCGGCGGCTGCCTCGAGCTCCTCCTCGGTGAGGGGCGTCTCGCTCGGCGCTGGCTCGCTCGGCCCTGTTGCGCTCGCCGCTGTTGCGCTCGCCGCTGTCTCGTTCGTCGCAGGAACGGGCTCGGCCGCGTCGGCGGGATCGTCGCCGGGCTCGATCACCGCGGGCGCGACTGCCTTGGCGACCCGCTTGCGCGGGGCGGCCTTCTTGGCGGGGGCCTTGCGGACTCGCTTGGCCGGTGCGGCGGGCTGGTCGCCGCTCGCGCCCTCGGCCTCGGCCGCCGCGGTCACGTCGGAGCCGGTGTCGGGCGCAGCCGTCGCTGCGTCGGAGGGGCTGTCGCCGGTCGCTGCCTGAGCAGCTGCGGTGATCGCCTCCGCGGCCGGGGCGGCCGTCGCCTTGGTGGCCCGGCGGCGGCGTACCGGCTTGTCCTGCTCGACCGAGCCCTGCTCGGTCGGGTCGTTCGGGGTGTCCTGGGTGGGCTCGTCGAGCACCGTGTCTCCGGTCCGGCCGGCGCGTGACGCAGCGCACCGACCCGGGTGGGGGTCGACCGGTGCCGACCGGCTTGGCCGGCGCCGGGCAAAGTCTGGAAGTGCGCTCAGCCCAGAGGCGGGGCGCCGGCGGCAACCTGCTCGAGGTCGCCGACCGCAAGCGTTGCCCCGGACGTCGAGATCCTCGACCGATCGGGTGCGAGCGGGTCGCCGACCTCGCCGGTCTCGGTGAGCGGCCCCTGCGCGTACCGGGTTGCCTCAGGAGGCACCGGCGGTACGAGGTCGGCCGCGGACCGGAGTCCGGAGAGGACGTCGTCGGGTCGAACAGCAGGCGTCACGTGCCGTACGACCAGGCGAAGTGTCGCACAACCGGCGTCGTCGGTGTCGGCGGACGCGCTCATGGAGACCACCGCCGCCCGGGCGTCGAGCGTGCGCAGGCCCTGCTTCATGAGCCGTTCGACCGGCACGGCGTCGGCGGCGAGGAACGCCGCGACGGCCCGCTGCAGCGTTTCCAGCGGTACCTGCGGCAGGCGGATCCCCCACTGCGAGGCCTCGACCCGGTCGGGCAACGACGTGCCGACCGGCGCCTCGACGACCTCGACCACGTCGATCCCGGTCGGAAGGCTCTCGTCGAGGGCCTTGCGGAGCAGGTCCAGGTCGACCCGCTCCACGACGCTGATCTCGACGTACTCCGCCTCGGAGGCGACCCCCGTCGGGGCTGCCCCCACCCAGCTGATCTTGGGGTGTGGCGAGAAGCCGGCCGAGTAGGCCATCGGCACCTGAGCCCGACGCAGCGCTCGCTCGAAGGCGCGGGCGATGTCGCGGTGACTGGTGAAGCGGAGCCGTCCCCGCTTGGTGTAGCGGAGCCTCAGCTTCTGCACCGCCAGCGGCGGCGGCGGACCGGTGGGCTCACGCTTGGACACGGCTCGAGGCTAGCCGTCGCCCGGGTCCTCAGGGTCACGGCGACCGGTCCGCCCCGCTCAGACCACCGTCAGCGGGAGCAGGGTCTTGCCGGTGGGCCCGATCTGGATCTCGGTGCCGAGCTGCGGGCAGACACCGCAGTCGAAGCACGGGATCCAGCGGCAGTCGTCCAGGTCCTGCTCGGCCAGGGCGTCCTGCCAGTCGGACCAGAGCCACTCCTTGTCGAGCCCGGAATCGAGGTGGTCCCACGGGAGTACCTCGGTCTCGCCGCGCTCGCGCGTGGTGTACCAGGCGAGGTCGAGGCCGTACGGCTGGAGCTCCTCGGCAGCGGCGAGGGCCCAGCGGTCGTAGGAGAAGTGCTCGGACCAGCCGTCGAACTTCCCGCCGTCGCGCCACACCCGCTCGAGGACCCGCCCGACCCGGCGGTCACCACGCGACAGCAGTCCCTCGATGATCCCGGGCTTGCCGTCGTGGTAGCGGTAGCCGATCGCCTTCGCGGTCGAGCGGTCGCTGTTGATGGCGTCACGCAGCAGCCTCAGGCGGCGGTCGGTCGTCTCGGCGTCGAGCTGGCCCGCCCACTGGAACGGCGTGTGGGCCTTGGGGACGAAGCCACCGATGCTCACCGTGCACCGCACGTCGCGGGTGCCCGTGATCGAGCGCCCGGCTCGAATCACCTCGCGCGCCATGTCGGCGATCTCGAGGACGTCCTCATCGGTCTCGGTGGGCAGCCCGACCATGAAGTAGAGCTTGACCTGGCGCCAGCCCGCGCCGTACGCCGTCGTGACCGTCTGGACCAGGTCGTCCTTGCTGACCATCTTGTTGATCACCTTGCGCAGCCTCTCGCTGCCGCCCTCGGGCGCGAAGGTGAGCCCGGAGCGGCGTCCGTTGCGCTGCAGCTCCTGGGCGAGGTCGATGTTGAACGCGTCGACCCGGGTGCTCGGCAGGGACAACGACGTCTGCGTGCCCTCGTAGCGGTCGGCCAGCCCCTTGGCGATCTCGCCGATCTCGGAGTGGTCGGCGCTGCTGAGCGACAACAGCCCGACCTCTTCGTAGCCGCTCGCCTTCAGCCCCGCCTCGACCATCTCGCCGATGCCGGTGATGGACCGCTCCCGCACGGGGCGGGTGATCATGCCGGCCTGGCAGAACCGGCAGCCTCGGGTGCAGCCCCGGAAGATCTCGACGCTCATGCGCTCGTGCACCGTCTCGGCCAGCGGCACGAGCGGCTGCTTGGGGTAGGGCCACTCATCGAGGTCCATGACGGTCCGCTTGTGCACCCGGAACGGCACGTCGGGGCGGTTCGGGGCGACCCGTCCGATCCGCCCGTCCGGCAGGTAGTCCACGTCGTAGAAGGCCGGTACGTAGACGCCACCGGCGGCGGCGAGCCGGAGCAGCGTCTCGGTGCGCCCGACGCCGTCGACCTTCGCCTGACGCAGCACGGCCGTCATCTCCAGCACGGCCTGCTCACCGTCACCGAGCACCGCAGCGTCGATGAAGTCGGCGATCGGCTCAGGGTTGAACGCGGCGTGCCCTCCGGCCAGCACGATCGGGTGCGACTCGTCGCGGTCCCGGGCGTGCAGGGGGATCCCGGCGAGGTCGAGGGCCTCGAGCATGTTGGTGTAGCCGAGCTCGGTGCTGAAGCTGATGCCCAGCACGTCGAAGTCCTTGACCGGGCGATGACCGTCGACGGTGAACTGCGGGATGCCGCGCTCGCGCATCTTCGTGGCGAGGTCGGGCCACACGGCGTACGTCCGCTCCGCGAGCGTCTGCGGCTGCTCGTTGAGCACCTCGTAGAGGATCATGACGCCCTGGTTCGGCAGCCCCACCTCGTAGGCGTCGGGGTACATCAGCGCCCAGCGCACCATCACGTCGCCGGCCTCGCCGTCCCAGTCCTTGACCTGGCTGTTCAGCTCGCCACCGACGTACTGGATGGGCTTGCTCACCGTCGGCAGCAGCGACTCGAGGCGCGGGAACAGACTCTCGACGGGCATGCGCTCAGGCTACGTCGCCGCTCGACACGCGTGACAGGCTCATGCGGAGGTGCCCAGCATCAGCAAGCATCGACAGGGAGCGAGCGGCATGCCCGTTGACCACGCCGACACGCGCCCTGCAGCGCGTGCCGAGGAACTGGCGGGCGTGGGCACGTGGAGGCTCGACCTGACGAGCGGGAGCCTGACGACCAACGCCGCGGCCAGGTCCATGCTCGGCTGGTCGCCAGACGGGGACCTGCCGACGACCCGCGACTTCCTGCGCGCCGTGCACCCGGTTGACCGGCCGCAGGTGGACGCCTGCGCCGCGCGCCTGATCCAGGACGGCGAGGAGTACCTCATCGAGCACCGCGTCCTGCTGCCCGGGGGGCGGACCCTGCACGTCCGCGCCTCCGCCTGCGCCGAGCGGGACGACAGGGGCCGAGTCCGGGTCCTGCACGGCATCACGATGGACGTCACCGACCTCCGGCAGTCCCTGGACGACACCAGGCGGGAGCGCGACCGCAGCAAGGCTGTGCTCGACAACCTCACCGAGGGCTACCTCCTGTCCGCCGACGGCATGATCCTCGAGGTCAACGACGCCATGTGCACCCTCACCGGGTTCGACCGCGAGCAGCTGGTGGGCGCCGGCCCGAACTACCCGTTCTGGGTGCCCGGCCGCGTCGACGAGATGCTGGCGCTGCGGCAGTCGCTGCGCGAGCAGGGCGGCGGACACGGCGAGTTCGAGCTGGCGCGTCAGGACGGCGTCCGGGTGACCGTCGCGTACACCGCCACCGGCCTGCCTTCGGCCAGCCGGACTCCGCTCTGGATCGCGCTCCTGCGGGACGTCACCGAGGAGCGCGAGCGCTCCCGGGGGCTGGAACGGCGAGCCGCCTCCGACCCCCTGACCGGGGTGCTGAACAGCCGGGCGTTCCGCGACGCCCTCCGCTCGGCAGTGCGACTGGCCTCCGACGACCGGCCCCTGAGCCTGGCCCTGCTCGACCTCGACCACTTCAAGCGGATCAACGACGTCCACGGGCACGCCGTCGGCGACGAGGTCCTCGTGGCTGCGGTCGAATCGCTCGCCGGTGCCACCGCCGGACTCGGCACGTTCGCCCGCGTCGGTGGTGAGGAGCTCGCCCTGCTCATGCCGGACACCGACGTCGTGACCGGGCGTCGCGTCATCGAGGCGGCGTTCGAAGCGCTTCGGGGGACCGATCTGCCGACCGTCGGCCGGATCACCGCCTCGGCGGGTGTGGCCCAGCTCGAGGGCGACATGACCGACGACGCCTTCTACCGCCTGGCCGACGGTCTGCTCTACGAGGCGAAGGACCTGGGACGCGACCAGGTGCGCTGAGGCCGGCCGACCGGACCGTACGAGGCCTCGACCGGGTCACGCGCTCTCGTCGACCGGTGGAGCGTTCATGGGGTGACACACCGGCACATCAGCCCGTCGTCGCTCCATCGGTCGCGTGAGGCGGGCAGGCCGCTTCCTCCGCCTCCTGCTCAGCGACCTCGGAGTCGGTCTGCCTCACCAAGGTCGCCGGGAACAGGTAGGTCTCGGGGAGGTCCAGGTCACCGGGCACGGGCGCGAGACGTCCGGTGGCAGCGCGGGCGCAGAGGTCGTCGTTGCCGACCTTCCCCCAGCTGTCGTATCCGGGGCGTGCGGAGCCGTCCCACCAGAACCAGGTGACCTCTCGGAAGACCGGGACGACGGTCCCCCGCCCCTGAGGATCCTCGACGGCATACACAGCCGTGCCCCGCCAGGTCACCGCCACGACTGTCTCGCCCTTCCTGGACTCCGTGCCGGTGACGAATGAGCCGCTCACACGCGGGTCACCCACCACGCGCCACCCTGGTGCGAACGCGTTGAGCCAGAGGTAGGCCTCACCACCGGGGGCGACGTCGGCGGTGAGTTGCTTGGCGTCCGGTCGATCCACCACGCGCAACCACGAGGAACCGTCGCCGTGCCAGGCGGCCGGCTCGAGCATCGCCTTGCTCAGCCAGGTGCGGGCGTAGGAGTAGGCAGTGTCGACCGCGTGAGCGTCGGCGGCCGGGGGCATGGTCGGTGGGTCACCCAACCCGTCGCCGTCCTTGGCCCACTGCCCAGCTGCGGAGGCCTCGATGACCGCGAGGGCGTCGGCACCTGTCGGCGGCGCCGCGGCTGTCGGCGACGCGCTCGGGGACGGAGCGCCCGTGCGCGAGGTCGCATCTGCGCAACCAGCCAGCAGCACCGTCAGGCTGACGAGCGCCCACGCCACTCGACGCACGGTGGTCTCCTCTCGCAACGCCGACGAGCTTGGCCGGCAGACGGAGCCTGTCAGCCGAGGAGGCGTGGAACGACTTGTCCACAGACTCGTTCGCAAGCCTGGACGCACGCCTCTGCGCCTGAGCACCGTCTCACCATGGGAACGAGCGACTTGGGTGTCGGCACCGGCGGAGTGTGGACACCGGCGCAGGCACGCCGGTGCGGGCTCTCCGACGACCAGGTGCGCCAACTGCTGGCTTCGGGACAGTGGCAGCGCCTTCGACGCGGCGTGCTCACCGACGGGGGAATCGAGCCGGATGCCGCGATGCGCGGCTGGGCGGCTGTCGTCACAGCCAGCGGGACGGGCGGCACCGGACCGCCTGCCGCCTGGGCGACCGGCCGTACGACAGCGCGCCTGCTGGGCCTGCCGCTGATCGATGACGACGACCCTGCGACCGGGGTGCTGGACCGGGTGCACGACGACGTACGGGTCGCGCCCACCCGCCGGCCATCCCAGCGGGAGACGTTGCGGATCCACCGGGGCGTCCTCGGTCCCGACGGGCTCGGCGCGGGCGGAAGCTGCCCGACAGTCACGCTGGGGGAGGCCCTCCTGCCGCTGGCGGCCGTCCTCACCTTCGAGGCCCTGGTGTGCCTCCTGGACGCCGCGCTGCACCGGCACCTGCTCGACCGATCAGCACTGCAGGCAGTCGTCGAGCGGAGCGCCGGTCGTCCCCACTGCGCGACGCTCCGCACGGCGGCAACCCTGGCCGATCCTCGCGCCGAGTCGCCGGCCGAGACGCTCGCCCGGCTCCTGCTCCGCCCGGTCCTGCCCGGGCTCGAACCCCAGGTGCCCCTGCAGGACCGATCGGGCCGCGTGCTTGCCCGGTTCGACCTTGCCGACGAGCAGCTGCGCCTTGCCGTCGAGGCCGATGGCCGGCGGGGCCACGCCGGAGGCGAGATGGTCGCCAAGGACCGGTTCCGCGACGCGACGGCGAGGGGCAACGGCTGGAGCACGGAGCGGTGCACGTGGTGGGAGCTCCGGCGGCGACCGGGCGAGTTCCGAGCACGGGTCGTGGCCCGAGCGGTCGAGCTCGCGGCGCGTACCTGACGCGGCCGATGGAGCATCCCGGGGACGACACACCGGCGCGCCACCCCGGAAGCACTCCACTGGCGCTCGGGCGTGAGCCGTCGAGACGAGTGGCCGGAACCGCTCCACTCGTCGCCCAGCCGCGCCCGACTCGGGCCCCTACGCGGGCCTGCTCGGTCAATGGAGCGGTCCCGGGACGACACACCGGCGCGCCATCCCCGAAGCACTCCATCGGGCGCCCGGACGGGCCGATCAGCCGCCCGGCTAGACCTCGCGGCTGCGCAGGTGCACGTTCTGCAGCAAGCCGATCGCGGCGAGGTTCGCGAACATGGCCGATCCCCCGTACGACACGAACGGCAGCGGCAACCCGGTCACCGGCATGATCCCGAGGGTCATCCCGACGTTGACGAAGCTCTGGAACGCGAACCAGGAGACGACTCCCGCAGCGACCAGCTGACCGAACGGGTCGGCAGCCCGGGAGGCGATGCGCAGCCCGCGCCAGAGCACGAGCCCGAGCAGCGCCAGGACCGTGGCCCCGCCCGCGAGGCCCAGCTCCTCGCCGGCGACGGTGAACACGAAGTCGGTCTGCTGCTCGGGGATGAACCGGCCGCGGGTCTGCGTGCCCTCGAACAGACCCTTGCCGAACAGCCCCCCGGAGCCGATCGCGATCCGGGCCTGGGCGGTGTTGTAGCCGGCGCCGCGCGGATCGAGCTCGGGATTGGTGAACGCGGCGAACCGGTCGACCTGGTAGTCGTCGAGCACCCCTGCCTGGACCGCCCCGACCGAGAGAACGACACCGGCGACCAGCAACCCGGCGACCCAGCGCAGGGGAGCCCCCGAGATGACGAGCACCCCGAGCACCAGGACGACGAGCACCAGCACGGTGCCGAGGTCGGGTTGCAGCATCACCAGGGCGACGGGTACGCCGGCGAGCGCGAGCACCAGCAGCACGTCCGCAGATCGCGGCGTCTTCTCGCGATCCCGCCGGTCGGCCAGCAGCGTCGCCATGCCGACGACCAGGGCCACCTTGGCGAACTCGGACGGCTGCACCTGGAACCCCGCCCCTAGCACGATCCACGAGTGCGCCCCGTTGATCGTCGATCCGAGCGGAGTCAGGACGGCGACCAGGCCGAGGCAGGAGCCGAGGTAGACGAGCGGGGCGTAGCTGTGCAGGGCCCGGTTGTCGACGAGCATGGCGACCGAGGCGATGGCGAGGCCGATCAGCGCGTTGATCAGGTGGCGCTTGAGGAAGGCTTGCGGGTCGAGGTCGGCGTCGAGCATGCGCTGTCGGGTGGCCGACCAGACCAGGAGCGACCCGAGCCCGATCAGGGAGGCGACGGCGAGGGCGAGGACCCAGTCGAGGTGGCGCAGGACCGAGTCACGCCCGAGGGCCCGGTCGCGCAGTCCCGCGTCGCGGCGTCCCAGCCGGACCGGCGCCGGGCGGGTGCCGACGGACCCGTTCCGGCTCGTCACGGCGATCCCGGCGCAGCGATGGACCCGTCGGGTCGTACGGTCGGCAGCGCGGCCGGTAGCCGCCCACCAGGCAGGGCCGCAGGGGTCGTCGGCGTCCCGTAGATGCCGTCGTAGACCTCGCGCACCATCGGCGCCGCCACCGAGCTGCCGGTGCCGCCCTGGGACACCATGCCGACGACGACGAGCTCAGGGTCCTCGACCGGTGCGAAGGAGGCGAACCACGAGGTGTCCTGCTTCCCGGCAACTTCGCCGGTGCCGGTCTTGCCGGCAATGCTCACCGGAGCCCCGACGAAGGACGCGGCAGCGGTGCCGCCCGGTCGGGTCACCCCGGCGAGCGCGTCCCGCAGGTAGGCCAGCACCTCGGCGCTGACCGGCACCGAGCGGCGCACCACCGGGGTGATCTCGCGAGCGGTCCCGTCTGGTGACAGCAGCGCCCGGCCGACCTGGGGCTGCAGCACCTGGCCGCCGTTCGCGATGGCCGCGTAGACGGTGGCGAGCTGGAGCGGCGTGACCAGCGTGTCCCCCTGCCCGATCGCGAAGTTCGTCGCGTCGCCGCCGCGGAACCTGTTGCCGTCGTCGCAGTACTGCTGGTTCTCGACCCGCCGCTCCTGCGCCAGCGCCGGGTTCCGCGCGCCCTCGCAGCGGTTGGCCCGCGTCTGCTCCCAGAGCCGCTGCTTGTAGGCGCGGTCCGCGACGGTGCCGCTGCGCTCGCTCGGCAGGTCGACGCCGGTCGGCTCACCCAGGCCGAAGGACTGCGCCATCCGCACCATCGGATCCCGCGGCACGTCGACCGGTCGGTTGCCGCCGTCGCGCAGCCACTGGTCGTAGGCGAAGGAGTAGAAGATCGTGTCGCACGACTTCACGAGGGCCTCGCGCAGGTCGATCGTCCCGAGCGGGGCGCTGTCGAAGTTGGTCTGGGCCGTCGGCTCGAAGACACCGGGGCACGGGTAGGTGCCGCGCAGCGGGAAGTCGCCGCTCTCGACGGCCGCAGCCGCCGAGATCACCTTGAACGTGGAGGCCGGCGCGTAGGCCCCCTGCACCGCGCGGAACACCAGCGGCGCGCCGCGCGCCTCGTCGACCAGCCCGGCGTACTCCGCCGTCGTCGCTCCCCCGACGAAGACCGCCGGGTCGTACGACGGGTAGCTGGCCATCGCCACGACCCGACCCGTCTTGGCCTCCATCACCACGACCGAGCCGGAGTCGGCCACGAGCGGCAGGCCGGTCCCTCGGGCCGGGAGGGTCCGGGCCTGCAGCACCGCCCGCTCGAGGGCGTCCTCGGCGACTCGCTGCACGGAGCTGTCGATCGACAGGACCAGAGCGCCACCGGGGCGCGGGGCCGTGGAGCTCTGCCTGCCGGTGACCGTGCCGACCCGGTCCACGAGCACGGTCTCTGCTCCGTCGACCCCACGAAGGGCCGAGTCGTACGACGCCTCGACACCGGCGCGGCCGACCAGGGTGGACGGCCGGACACCGGTGTACTCGGATCGCTTGACCTCGTCGGAGCTCACGGGGCCGAGGTAGCCCAGCAGGTGCGCGGCAAGCTCACCCCCCGGGTAGTCGCGCACAGCGGCGAACTCGGCGGTGACCCCGGGGAAGTCCTCCCGATGCTCCTCGATCCGGAGCACCCGGGCCAGAGCCTCGGGGTCGCTCGCGTCGTACTCCTGGACCGGGACGGGCTGGTAGGGCGACCCGCGCCAGCACGGGGGCTGTACCGAGGGGCCGCACGGGGTGATCTGCGCCGACAGCGCTGCCGCCGGGCGGTCGATCACAGAAGCCAGGCGTTCGAGCACGGCCCGCCCGTCGTCGGGCTGCTGCAGGAGCGCTCCGTGGCTGATCGATACGACCAGGGCGGTGCGGTTGCGCACGAGCTCGGCGCCTCGTGCGTCGTAGACCTCGCCGCGGGGCGCCGGCTGGACGACCTCGCGGACCTGGTTGGCGCTCGCGGCCAGCTCGTAGCCCTCCGCGTCGTAGACCTGCAGGAACCACAGGCGGCTGAAAAGGGTGACGAGCAGCGCGGCGACGAGGACCCGCAGGACGAACAGGCGGAGCTGGGAGCGCTCACTCAAGGCGGGTCACCGTCGCAGCGGGTCGAGGTCGAGCCGCCGCACCAGCGCGCCGACGACGGGGACGACCAGGGGGGTCAGGAGCACACAGTAAGGGACCGTCCCGGACATCGCCGCGGCGTAGGCGTCGCCCGTGATGCGCCGGTCACCGAGCAGGATCCCCTCTGCGGCGTAGAGCGTGACGGCGCCCGCCGCGGCTCCCGCGACGACGAGCAGGGGCACCAGCCGCGACCGCGGGCCGTCGTCCGCGAGCAACCCTGCGAGGTAGCCGACCAGGGTGAGGACGAGGGCCGTGCGCCCCAGCTCGTGGTCCGCGCCGAGGTCGGCCAGCAGGCCGGCGGCGAACCCGATGACGGTGCCCGGCAGCGGTCCCTCGGCGAGGGCGAAGCCGACCACGACCACGAGCACCAGGTCGGGCGCCGTACCCGGCAGGGGCAGGCGCGCGAGGACGGTCGTCTGGACCAGCAGCGCCACCAGCACCAGTGCGGCGCCGAGGGCTGACCGACGCAGCGTCACGAGGCAGGGGGGACGGACGGGGGCGCCGGCTGGAGCGGGACGCGGGGCGTGCTTCGAGGTGGCGCGACCACCACGGCGACCAGGTCCAACGACGACAGCCGGGCGAAGGGCTCGACGACGGCAGTCGTCACCAACGAGGTCGTCCCAGCCTCGACGGACACGACCCGGCCGAGCGGGATGCCCGGTACGAAGGTGTCCGACCCGGTGGTCAGCAGGGCGTCATCGACCTCGACCCGGCCGCCCTCGACGAGCTCGTAGCGCAGTCCGCGTCCCGTGCCCGTGGCGAGACCGACCGTGCCCTGTCGGGTGAGCCGCGCACCGACCGTGAAACCGGGGTCGGTCACGAGGAGCACGGTGCACGTCGTCGGCCCGACCCGCAGGGTGCGCCCGACCAGACCGTCGCCGCTGACCACGCTCTGCCCCTCGCGGATGCCGTCGCGGCTGCCTGCGTCAAGGGTCAGTGTCGAGGAGAACCCGAACGACGACCCAGCGGCCACGACGCGCGCCGGGACGCGCGGGTAGTCGGCCGCCTCCCGCAGGCCGAGCAGCGCGTCGAGGTCGGCGACCCGCCGCTCGAGGTCCTCGGACCGGCGCAGCTCGGCTTTCAGGCGGGCGTTCTCGGCGCTCAGCCGTTCCTGCTCGGCGGAGTCGCCGCTGAAGACGTCGCCCACGTCCGAGGCGACCCCGCCGGCGAGGCGCTCCACCGGACCGAGCACGCGCGCGGCCCCACCGCGAAGGGCGTCGAAGGGCGAGCGCTCACCGAAGCGCACGTCGAGGACGGTGAGCGTGAAGGCAGTGAGCAGCAGGAGGACCAGCAGCAACCGGGGGCCGCGCACCGCCGCTAGTGCCGCGACTCGGAGACGAGCACCTGCTGCAGCGCAGCGAACTCCTCGACGCACCTGCCGGAACCGAGCGCCACCGAGTGCAGGGGGTTGTCGGCCACGTGGATCGGCATGCCGGTCTCGTGACGGAGCCGCTCATCCATCCCTCGCAGCAGCGCGCCTCCCCCGGTGAGCACCATGCCGGAGTCCATCACGTCGCCGGCCAGCTCCGGCGGGCACTTGTCGAGGGTGGCCTTGACCGCGTCGACGATGACGTTCACCGGCTCCTCCAGCGCCTTGCGCACCTCTTCGGCGCTGACCACGATCGTCTTGGGCAGCCCCGAGACGAGGTCACGGCCGCGGATCTCGGCGTTGGGCTCGTCGAGGGTGGGGAACGCCGAGCCGATCGACATCTTGATGTTCTCGGCCGTCCGCTCCCCCAGCATCAGGGAGTACTCCCGCTTGACGTAGCTGATGATCGCGGCGTCGAGCCGGTCGCCGCCGGTGCGGATCGACTCGTTGGTGACGATGCCGCCGAGCGAGATGACCGCCACCTCGGTGGTGCCGCCCCCGATGTCGACCACCATGTTGCCGGTCGGCTCGTGGACGGGGAGCCCGGCCCCGATCGCGGCGGCCATCGGCTCCTCGATGATGAAGACCCGCCGCGCGCCGGCCTGGTAGCCGGCGTCCTTGACGGCCCGCTGCTCGACGCCCGTGATCCCGCTGGGAACGCACACCACGATCCGCGGCTTGACCAGCTGCCGGCGCCGGTGGACCTTCTGGATGAAGTAGCGCAGCATCCGCTCGGTGTACTCGAAGTCGGCGATCACGCCGTCCCTCAGCGGGCGCACCGCCGTGATGTTGGCCGGAGTGCGCCCGATCATGCGTTTGGCCTCGGTGCCCACCGCGAGGATGGCTCCCGACTTGGTGTCGATCGCCACGACGCTGGGCTCGTTCAGAACGACGCCACGGCCGCGCACGTAGACCAGCGTGTTGGCAGTGCCCAGGTCGACAGCCATGTCCCGCCCGAGCAGGGACGCGGAGGACGGACGGGCCATGGACGACGGCCTCTCGGTCTCAGTCGGCGGTCACGCTCAGGCGTACGGGGTGGGCGGCGGACCCGGGGGCCCGGGCCCGGCGGCTAGAGACCCGGGAAGAAGATCCCGATCTCGCGCGCGGCCGACTCGGGCGAGTCGGATCCGTGCACGAGGTTCTGGCCGATCTCGAGCGCGTAGTCGCCGCGGATCGAGCCGGGGGTGGACTCGACCGGGTTCGTGACCCCCATCAGGCGACGTGTGCCGGCGACGGCGTTCGGGCCCTCGACGACCAGGGCGACCAGGGGCCCGCCGGTGATGAAGTCGACCAGCTCGCCGAAGAACGGGCGCTCCGAGTGCTCGCCGTAGTGCTCCTCGGCAGACGCCCGGTCGAGGGTGCGCAGGTCCATGGCAACCAGGGTCAGCCCCTTGCGCTCGAGCCGGGAGATGACCTCGCCGGCGAGGCCGCGGCGGACACCGTCGGGCTTGACGAGGACGAGGGTGCGCTGCACGGAGCATCTCCTGAGGGTCGTTGGCCGACGGGGGCCCGAGTGGCTCCCCGTCCTGCGAGGGCTGGTGACACGCACGCTACCGGGGCTGGCAGGGTGGTCCGATGATCCAGCGGGGGGTGGGGTGGTGACGCTGCGACGAGTGGGGCAGTTGGTCGCCTCGTGCCTGGTCCTGTCGGTCGGCGTGGTGCTCCTGCTCCGGTCGGCACTCGGCTCGGACGGCTACTCGACGCTGCTGAGCGGCCTGTCACGTGCGTCAGGGTGGAGCTTCGCGCTGGTCAGCGCCGTGGTGGGCGTGCTGCTCATCGCGATGGCGTGGGCGCGAGGCACGCGGCCCGGCCTCGGGACCCTCGTGCAGCCCCTCGTGGTGGGTCCGACGGTGTCAGTCGGCCTCGCACTGGTGGACGAGTCGTCGAGCCTCGCCGTGCGGGTGCTGCTGATGCTGCTGGCGCTCCCTGTGCTCGCTCTCGGCGTCGCCGGCTACCTCAACACCGCGACCGGTGCCGGCCCGACGGAGGTCGCTGCGCTCACCTTCGACCCACCGGTGCCGTTCCGCTGGGGCTACAACGCCCTCCAGGCCACGTGCGCGCTGGTCGGCTGGCTCTACGGCGCCGACATCGGCGTGGGCACCGTCCTGGTCGTCGTCGCCCTCGGCCCGGGCATCGCCGCCCTGCAGGCGCGGCTGCCGCGGTGGGAGGTCCCGGCCACCGTGGGTGATCCACGCCGTACTCCCCGCGGTCCTGGCTCTCTCCGATTCCGCGGGAACGCTGGCGTTGATCGCCAAAAGGGTGAGCAGCCCGGCTAGGAGGAGCGGTGCAGCAGGGTGCGGGCCTCGCCGACGGTGACCACCGATCCGGTGACCAGCACCCCGGCGCCGCCGTATTCCGACTCGGCGTCAGCGAGCGCGACGGCGGTCGACAGCGCGTCGTCGAGGGCGTCCTCGACCTGCACCCGGTCCTCGCCGAACACGTCGGCGGCGAGGTCGCGCAGGTGGTCGACCGGCATGGCCCGGGGGGAGCCGTTCTGGGTGACCACGATCTGGGCGACCGCCGGCTCGAGGACCTCGAGCATCGCGAGCGCGTCCTTGTCGCCGAGGACAGCGACCACGGCGACGAGGTGGGTGAAGGCGAAGGCGTCGGACAGCGCCGCGACCGTGGCGGCCATGCCGTGGGCGTTGTGCGCGGCGTCCAGCAGCACCGTGGGGCTCGTGCGCACGACTTCGAGCCGGCCGGGAGAGGCGGTACGGGCGAAGCCCTCACGGACCAGCGCCGGGTCGAGCATGCCCTTGTCGCCGCCACCGAGGAACGCCTCGACCGCGGCCAGGGCCGCAGCGGCGTTCGCCGCCTGGTGCGCGCCGTGCAGGGGCAGGTAGATGTCGTCGTAGCGCCCGCCGAGGCCCTGAAGGGTCAGGAGCTGTCCGCCCACGGCAGTGGCCCGTTCGACGACGCCGAACTCGAGGCCCTCGCGTGCCGCGGTGGCGCCCACCTCGACGCACCGGCGCAGGAGGACCTCGGCCGCCTCTGGCTGCTGCTGAGCAAGGACCACGGTGGCGCCGGCGGCGATGATGCCGGCCTTCTCGGTCGCGATCTCGCCGAGCGTGGTGCCCAGCAGGGGAACGTGGTCGAGCCCGACCGGCAGGACCACGGCCGTGCCGGCGTCGATCACGTTGGTGGCGTCCCAGAGCCCGCCGAGCCCCACCTCGACCACGGCCACGTCGACCGGGGCATCCGCGAAAGCCGCGAAGGCCATCGCCGTGAGCACCTCGAAGAAGCTGAGTTGCTGGGGCATCCGCTCGTCGACCATCGCGACGTAGGGGGCCAGCTCGTCGAAGACCGCGCTGAACTGCTGCTCCGACAGCGGCTGCCCGTCGATCGTGATGCGCTCGGTGACCGAGTCGAGGTGCGGGCTGGTGTAGCGGCCTGGCCGCAGGCCGAACCCCTGGAGCAGGGCGTCGATCATGCGCGCGGTGCTGCTCTTGCCGTTCGTGCCGGTCAGGTGGATCGAGGGGTAGCTGAGCTGCGGCGAGCCGAGCAGGTCGCAGAGCAGCCGGATGCGGTCGAGGTCGGGCACCATGGCGTCCTCGGCCGGGTGCCGGGTGGCGAGCTCCGCGAGCACCCGTTGCAGTGTCATGACTGGGCCGTCATGACTGGGACTCCGCCCGGGGCGCCTTGGGGGGCGCCTCGCCCAGCTCGACCGTCACGGTCAGCGCCTCGCCCGTGGCCGTCTCGACCTGTTCCACGACCCCGGCGTTGCGCAGGTCCTGCTCGACGTCGGCGAACAGCCGCAGCACCGCGTCCGACGCAGCGACCGTGAGGTGCGTCACCGGCGTACGGGTGGAGGTCTTGGCCTCGCTCTTGGCGCGACGCACGTGCTGCAGCACGTCGGAGGCGACGGCCAGGCAGTCCGGGCTCTTCCCGGGCTCTCCGCCCGCCTCGCGCAGAGCTGCGGAGTCCGGCCACGGCTGGGCGTGGACCGAGCCGTCCTTCCACCACGACCAGACCTCCTCGGTGACGAACGGCATCACGGGGGCGAACAGCCGGAGCAGGACGTCGAGGGCGAGGCGCAGCGCACGCAGGGCGCTCTCGGCCGCAGCCCTGTCGGCACCCGGACCCTCACCGTAGGCCCGGCCCTTCACCAGTTCGATGTAGTCGTCGCAGAACGACCAGAAGAAGGTCTCGGTCCGCTCGAGCGCCCTGGTGTAGTCGCTGTCCTCGAAGGCGGCCGTCGCCTCGTCGACGACGGTGGCCAGCCGACCGAGCAGCGCCCTGTCGACCGGCTCGGTCACGAGGCCGGGGGATGCCTGCGGGAAGCTCAGCGCGAACTTCGAGGCGTTGAGCAGCTTCACCGCGAGGCGGCGGCCGACCTTCATCTGGCCCTCGTCGAAGGCGGTGTCGGTCCCGAGGCGCCCGTTGGCCGCCCAGTAGCGGACGGCGTCGGTGCCGTGCTGCTCGAGCAGGCCGAGCGGGGTCACGACGTTGCCCTGGCTCTTGGACATCTTCTTGCGGTCCGGGTCGAGGATCCACCCGGAGATCGCGGTGCCGCGCCACGGCACGGTGCCGTGCTCGAGGTGGCTGCGCACCACGGTCGAGAACAGCCAGGTGCGGATGATGTCGTGCGCCTGCGGTCGCAGGTCGTACGGGAAGACCCGCTCGAACAGGTCGGCGTCGTCCTCCCAGCCGCCGGCGATCTGCGGGGACAGGCTCGAGGTGGCCCAGGTGTCCATGACGTCGGGATCGGCGGCGAAGCCGCCCGGTTGGTCGCGCTGGTCGGCAGAGAACCCCGAGGGGGCGTCGCTGCTGGGGTCGATCGGCAGCTCCACCTCGTCCGGCAGGAGTGGGTCGTCGTAGGACGGTTCGCCCTCGGCGTCGAGGCGGTACCAGAGCGGGAACGGCACGCCGAAGAAGCGCTGTCGACTGATCAGCCAGTCGCCGTTGAGCCCGCCGACCCAGTTGTCGAAGCGGGACTGCATGAACGGCGGGTGCCAGTCGAGCTCGTCGCCGCGCTTGCGCAGGGCGTCCCGCAGATCGGCGTCGCGGCCGCCGTTGCGGAGGTACCACTGCCGGCTCGTGACGATCTCGAGTGGGCGATCACCGCGCTCGTAGAACTTGACCGGGTGGGTGATCGGGCGCGGCTCCCCCACCAGGTCCTCCGACTCGGCGAGCAGCTCGACGATGCGCTTCTGGGCCTGCTTCACCGTCTTGCCGGCGAGCTCTGCGTAGGGCTGCTCGGCGACGCCGTCGGGCGCCGCGGCGAGCAGGCGCCCGTCCCGGCCGACGATGCTGCGCACCGGCAGATCGAGCTCACGCCACCAGGTGACGTCGGTGGTGTCGCCGAAGGTGCAGATCATGGCGATGCCGCTGCCCTTGGCCGGGTCAGCCAGCGCGTGGGCCAGGACCGGCACCTGCACCCCGAACAGGGGCGTCGTCACGGTGCTGCCGAACAGCGGCTGGTAGCGCTCGTCGTCGGGGTGCGCTACCAGGGCCACGCACGCCGGGAGCAGCTCAGGCCGGGTGGTCTCGATGAAGACCGGATCTGCCCCGGCCCGCGCGAAGGCGATGCGGTGGTAGGCGCCGGGCATCTCCCGGTCGGCGAGTTCGGCCTGCGCGACGGCGGTGCGGTAGTCGACGTCCCACAGGGTCGGAGCGTCGGTCGCGTAGGCCTCACCGCGGGCGAGGTTGCGCAGGAAGGCACGCTGCGCCGCGCGGCGCGCCCGGTCGCCGATCGTCTCGTAGGTGTGGTTCCAGTCCACCGAGAGCCCGAGGGTGCGGAAGATGTGCTCGAAGACCTTCTCGTCCTGCGCCGACAACCGGTGGCAGAGCTCCACGAAGTTGCTGCGGCTGATGCTGGCCTGCGGCGCCCCCTTCTTCAGCGACCCGCTGTCTGCGGGCGGCTCGTACGACGGGTCGTAGGGCTGGCTCGGGTCGCAGCGGACGCCGTAGTAGCCCTGCACCCGGCGCTCGGTCGGCAGGCCGTTGTCGTCCCATCCCATCGGGTAGAAGACGGTCTTGCCGCGCATGCGCTGGAAGCGGGCGAGAAGATCGGTGTGGGTGTAGCTGAAGACGTGGCCGACGTGCAGGCTGCCCGACACCGTGGGCGGCGGAGTGTCGACGGAGAAGACGTCGGACCGGGGAGCCTTCTGGTCGAAGCGGTAGGTGCCCCGCTCCTGCCAGACCTCGTCCCAGCGCTGCTCCAGGCCGTCGAGGGTCGGTCGGTCCGGCACGCGCTGCTCGCTCGAGGTCACCGGTCCAGTCTAGGGAGCGGTGCCGGACCGACGATCTCCGCTCCGTAGGCTCGCGCCTCGTGACCCCCTTAGTCTCCACCGCTGTCGAGCTCCCTGACACCTGGGCGTACGGCCCGGGCGTCCTGCACGGCGGGTGGCTGCTCGAGACGGTCACCGCAGCCGCGATGGAGCACACCGGACACCCCCACCCGCTGGCGGTCAGCGGCCACTTCCTCGCCGGCCCGAAGATCGGCCCGGCCGAGCTCGACGTCGAGCCGCTGCGCGAGGGGCGGTCGGTCAGCTCGCTCCGGGCCCGGCTGGCTCAGGGCGGCCGGCCGAAGCTCGAGGTCCTCGTCACGGCGGGAACGCTCCCGAGCGCCGGCAGCGCTCCGTGGCTGGTCGATGCGGCTCCGCCCGCCCTGCCGCTGCCCGAGCACTGCGTGCGCAACGCGGTGGCCCTGGACGGAGCCCGCAACGGGATCAGCGAGCAGCTCGAGGTGCGGCTCGACCCGGCGACCGCGGGCTGGACGACCGGGCGCCCCGGCGGGAGCTCGGAGGTGGCCGGGTGGATCCGACCTGCGGACGGCCGGCCGATCGACCCCCTCCTGCTGATCACCCTGGCTGACGCGCTCCCCCCGGTGAGCTTCGACCTGGGCATCGCCGGCTGGGTGCCCACGCTCGAGCTGACCGTGCACCTGCGCTGCCTCCCGGCGCAGGGATGGATGAGGGTGGTGCAGCGAACCCGGCTGGTCCAGGGAGGCTGGCTCGACGAGGAGTGCGAGATCTGGGACAGCACCGGCCAGCTGGTCGCGCAGGCCCGACAGCTCGCCGGCTACCGCGAGCCGGCCGCATGAGTGAGCACGTGCCCCCAGGGCCGGCGGCCCACCATGTCCTTGACATCGACCCGACCTGGGCGGTGGGCGGCAAGCCGCACGGCGGCTACCTGCTGAGGGAGGCGGTGGCCCTCGCCCTCGACGCGGACCACCCGCACCCGATGGCCGTGAGCGCCCACTACGTCTCCTCCCCCGATGCAGGGCCTGCGACGGTCGACGTCGAGCGGGTCCGCACCGGACGCCGAGTCGCGAGCTCCCGAGTGCGGCTGTCCCAGGAGGGAGTGCCGCGGGTCGAGGTGCTGGTCTCGGCGGGGACCTGGACCGACGCCGAGCCCTTCTGGTCCGGCCCGTACGGCCCGCCGGCCCTTCCACCTGTCGAGGACTGCCCACGGGTCCCGACGAGGACCCCGTCCGGAAATGTGGTGGGCTACTTCGCCCACATCGACACCCGGCTGGACCCGGCCTCGGCCCTGTGGGCGGTCGGCAAGCCGCAGGGGATGGCGGAGGTCCGGGGGTGGATGCGTCGCGACGACGAGGCGCCCGCCTCCCCGTTGGACCTGCTGGTGTTCTGCGACGCCATGCCGCCGGTGACCTTCGACCTCGGTCTGCTCGGTTGGGTGCCGACCCTGGAACTCACGGTGCACGTCCGCGGCCTGCCGGCGCCCGGTTGGCTCCGGGTGGTGCAGCGGGCCAGGATGCTGCGGGACGGTTGGCTCGACGAGGAGTGCGAGGTGTGGGACAGCACCGGCCGGATGGTCGCTCAAGCGCGACAGCTCGCGGGCTACCGGGTGAGCTGACCCCGCAGCCCGGGTCGACCCCCCGGGGGCGCTGAGCCAGCGCTAGGCCGACTTGTCGCGGCGCTCTCTGCGCGGCGCTGCCGCCGCGTCGCGCGGCACCAGGGTCGGAGCGACGTGCTCCAGGACGACCTCGCGGGTGATCACGCACTTGGAGACGTCGTCGCGGCTGGGCAGGTCGTACATCACCGAGAGCAAGACCTCCTCCATGATCGCGCGCAGACCCCGGGCACCGGTCCCGCGCTTGATCGCCTGCTCGGCGATCGACTCGAGGGCGTCCTCGGTGAACTCCAACTCGACCTGGTCGAGGTCGAACAGCCGGCGGTACTGGCGCACGAGGGCGTTCTTCGGCTCGGTCAGGATCGCGATCAGCGCGGCCTTGTCGAGGTTGTGCACGCTGGTCAGCACCGGCAGGCGCCCGATGAACTCGGGGATCATGCCGTATTTGAGCAGGTCCTCGGGCATGGCGTCGGCGAAGACGTGGCCTGCATCCACCTCGTGCTTGGAGTGGTTGATCGAGGTGAAGCCGATCGCCTTCTTGTTGGTGCGCTGCTCGATGACCTTGTCGAGTCCGGCGAAGGCGCCACCCACGATGAACAGCACGTTGGTGGTGTCGATCTGGATGAACTCCTGGTGCGGGTGCTTGCGCCCGCCCTGGGGCGGCACCGACGCCGTGGTCCCCTCGAGGATCTTCAGCAGCGCCTGCTGGACGCCCTCACCGGAGACGTCCCGCGTGATCGACGGGTTCTCGCTCTTGCGAGCGATCTTGTCGACCTCGTCGATGTAGATGATCCCCGTCTCGGCCTTCTTGACGTCGTAGTCGGCCGCCTGGATCAGCTTGAGCAGGATGTTCTCGACGTCCTCGCCGACGTAGCCGGCCTCGGTGAGCGCCGTCGCGTCGGCGATCGCGAACGGGACGTTGAGCATCTTCGCCAGCGTCTGGGCGAGCAGCGTCTTGCCGCAGCCGGTCGGACCGAGCAGCAGGATGTTGCTCTTCTGCAGCTCGACGGGGTCCTTGTCGTTGGTGCCCGACTGGACCCGCTTGTAGTGGTTGTAGACCGCAACTGCCAGCGTGCGCTTGGCGGTCTCCTGACCGATGACGTAGCCATCGAGGAAGTCGTAGATCTCACGGGGCTTGGGGAGCTCGTCCCACTTGAGCTCGGAGCTCTCGGACAGCTCCTCCTCGATGATCTCGTTGCACAGGTCGATGCACTCGTCGCAGATGTAGACACCTGGACCAGCGATCAGCTTCTTGACCTGCTTCTGCGACTTGCCGCAGAACGAGCACTTCAGCAGGTCGCCGCCGTCACCGATGCGTGCCACCTCGTGGTCCTCGTCCCTGTCGACCGGCGGGTGCCGGTGCTCTGTCTCGAACGGTACTGCCTGCGGAGGTCCCGAGGCAGTGCTTCCGGCCTAGCGATCGGGTCGGACCTCAGGGGCGTTGGCATCCTGGCAGCTGCTCGCCCGGGCGGCGGAGCGTCTGGGGGCCCGGCCGGCTAGCGCCCGGCAGCTGCCACGGCGGTCGTCTTCCGGGTCGCGACGACCTCGTCGATCAGGCCGTACTCCACTGCCTCCTGGGCGGTGAGGATCTTGTCGCGCTCGATGTCCTTGCGGATGAGCTCGGCGTCGCGCCCGGTGTGATCGGCGAGCATCTTCTCCAGCAGCGCTCGCATGCGCAGGATCTCGCGCGCCTGGATCTCGATGTCGCTGGACTGGCCCTCACCACCGCCGGACGGCTGGTGGATGAGCACCCGGGCGTGCTCCAGCGCGAGGCGCTTGCCCTTGGTGCCCGCGGCGAGCAGCACGGCGGCGGCGGAGGCCGCCTGACCCATGCAGATCGTCTGGATCTCAGGCTTGACGAACTGCATCGTGTCGTAGATCGCGGTCAGCGCCGTGAACGAGCCGCCGGGAGAGTTGATGTAGATCGAGATGTCGCGGTCCGGGTCCTCGGACTCGAGGTGGAGCAGCTGGGCCATCACGACGTTGGCCACACCGTCGTCGATGGGGGTGCCCAGGAAGATGATGCGCTCCTTGAGCAGCCGGCTGTAGATGTCGAAGGAGCGCTCACCCCGGGACGTCTGCTCGATGACGATCGGGATGGTGTAGTTCGTCGGGCCGGTGAACGAGGAGCCGTGGGTCATGTCGTCGTAGGTCATAGCGGGGATCCTCTTCCTAGGCCCGGGTGCCGGCGCCGGACGGCACCTGAGTGGCGCCGCTGACGACGTGGTCGACGAAGCCGTAGTCCTTGGCCTCCTCGGCGGAGAACCAGCGGTCGCGGTCGGAGTCCTTGTTGATCTGCTCGACGGTCTGCCCGGTGTGGAAGGCGATGCGCTCGGCCATCTTGTTCTTGGTGTAGAGCATCTGCTCGGCCTGGATGGCGATGTCGGACGCGGTTCCGCCGATGCCCCCGGAGGGCTGGTGCATCATGATCCGCGCGTGCGGGGTGGCGTAGCGCTTGCCGTTCGCGCCGGCGCAGAGCAGGAACTGCCCCATCGAGGCCGCGAGCCCGAGGCCGACCGTGGCGACGTCGTTGGCGACGAACTGCATCGTGTCGTAGATCGCCATGCCGGCCGAGACCGAGCCGCCGGGCGAGTTGATGTAGAGGAAGATGTCGCGCTCGGGGTCCTCGGCTGCGAGGAGCAGGAGCTGAGCGCAGATCGCGTTGGCGATCTCGTCCATCACGGGCGAGCCCAGGAAGATGATGCGCTCCTTGAGCAGGCGGTTGAAGACCTGAGCGTCAAGGCCCATGTCACCGCCGTTGCTGCGGGATGAGGGCACCGGGACGGCGGTCCCGAGAGTCGACATGAGCAGGCCAGACGTCGGATCGGCTGCCGGGGAGAGCTGGTTCACGGAAGTCCTGCCTCAGATCACGGGTTGGCGGTCGCTGGTGCGGCGGTCGCTTGTTGGGCGGTCGCTTGTTGGGCGGTGATGCCTGACACGGACCCTAACGCCGCCTCCCGACCGGAACTGCCGGCTTCCGCCCCGTTTCGCTGTCAGCGCAGGGCCGGTGCCCAGCCGTTCAGGTGCAGGTCCCGGTGACCCTCGAGCCGGATCAGCCCTCGTCGAGGTAGTGGACCGTGCCGTCGTCGTGGGTGTGGAACGGTCGACCCGCCTCGTCGACCTCGGTGTCGTCGACACCCGGGTCGAGGTCGTCGCGCAGCGCCTCCAGGTCGACGGCCTGTCCGGACGCGTCCGTGATGGTCGCGCCCTCCATCACCGTCGCGAGGGCCTTGCCGCGGCGCACCTCGGCGACGAGTGCCTGGAGCGAGCCGGACTGCACGAGCGACTGCGCGTACTGGTCGGGACTGACTCCGGCGCGCTGCGCCCGACGCACGACCTGGTCGGTGAGCTCGGCGTCGGTGACGCCCAGCTGCTCGGCGTCGGCGACGGCGTCGAGCACCAGCTGGGCCTTGACAGCGGTGGTCGCGCTCTCGCGGACCTCCTCGGCGAACTCCTCCTCGCCCTTGCCCTCGTCCTCGAGGTACTGGTCGAGGGTCAGGCCGGCCTGCTGCAGCTGGGTCGTGGTGCTCTCGCGGCGCCACTCGACCTCGGCCTCGACGACCGACTCGGGGAGCGGGACCTCGACGGCGGCCAGGAGTGCCTCGAGCACCTTGTCGCGCGCCTCGACGCCCTGCTCCATCTTCTTGACCCGGTCGAGCCGCGTGCGCACGTCGGCCTGCAGCTCCTCGAAGGACGCGAAGCCCGTGGTCTCGGCCCAAGCATCGTCTGCGGCAGGTAGCTCGCGCTCGTTGACCGCGCGGACCGTGACGGCGACCTCGGCCTGCTGGCCTTCGTAGTCCCCCGCGACCAGCGTCGTGGTGAACGTCTTCGCCTCTTCAGCCGACGCGCCCGTCACGGCCTCGTCGAGACCGTCGAGCAGGTCACCGGAGCCGATCTGGTAGCTCAGCCCTGTCGCGGTGCCGCCGGGGACCTGCTCACCGTCGACGGTCGCCGCCAGGTCGAGCGTCACGTAGTCCCCGTCGGCAGCGGCCCGCTCGACCGGAGTCAGCTTCGCGAACCGCTCGCGGAGCTCGTCGACCTGGGTGCTGATGTCCTCGTCGCTGACGACCGCGTCAGCCACCGTGACGGCGAGCCCGTCGTAGGCCGGGATCTCGAACTCGGGCCGCACGTCGACCTCCGCGGTGAAGGACAGCTCGACGCCGTCGTCGAGCTTGGTGACGTCGACCTCGGGGCGACCCACCGGTGCCACGCCCGACTCGGTCACGGCCTCGGAGTAGAGCCGCGGTAGCGCCTCCTGCACGGCCTCTTCGAGCATCACGCCCCGGCCGACCCGCTGGTCGAGGATGCGCTGAGGGACCTTGCCCGGGCGGAAGCCCTGGACCTTCACCTGCGCGCCGATCGTCTTGTAGGCCTTGTCCAGCTCGGGCTTGAGCTCGGCGAAGGGGACCTCGACCGTGAGGCGGACCCTCGTGGGGCTCAGGGTCTCGACGGCGCTCTGCACAGGTGGATCCTCTTCTCGGGTGGGGCCTCGCACGGCTCTGACTGACGGTCTGACATGACGGAGCGCACCGTGCGAGGGAGGGGCTGTCGGGGCGGGGAGATTCGAACTCCCGATCTCCTGCTCCCAAAGCAGGCGCGCTAGCCACTACGCTACGCCCCGCGTGACTGCGGCCCACTCTAGGGGCGGCAGCAGCGTGCGGGCGTAGCTCAATGGTAGAGCCCCAGTCTTCCAAACTGGCTACGCGGGTTCGATTCCCGTCGCCCGCTCCATACGAAGCCGCAGGTCCGAGGCGATACGTTCGAGACCCGCCGGTCGAGACACGATCAGGTTCCCTGTCCGTGCCCGCTACGTGCCCGTAGCCCGCGGACTGCCCGGCCTTGGGCGCACACCGGCGGACCCGCGCGGCCCTGCTGTTCGGTCGGCGCCGGTTCGGCCGGGTGCGGAAGCTGCCCTCTGGTTGCTGGCACGGCCACGATGACGATCGACCGGCAGACGTCGAGCTGGAGGACGACAGCCTGGTGCTGGACACCCCCGAGAGCGCCGCCGGCGTACGGACCGTGGACATCCCGCCGCACCTGCTCCCACACCGGGTCCTCATCCAACTCGACAGGGCGTCAAGGTCTTCTGTTCGGTGTCACAACACCCTCCTCACGGTCGAAGAGCCGGTATAGCGTGCCAGGCGTGGCTGCCGATGAGGTTCCCCTCAGTACGGGTCCGAGCCGGAATGATCCGTCAGCTCCTGCGCCGTCGCAGGTCAACCCTGAGTCGCTTCGAGGCTTCCGAGCGCAACTGACCAAGGGCAAAGACGCCGTAGATCCCGCTACGTGGGCGGGCTCGGTGTCCCCTGAGCCGGGTATCGCCCCGCGGGTGCGGGTGAGCCGGTCCAGGTGGTTCAACCTGCTGTGGCTGCTGCCGATCGGTTTCGTCCTGCTGATCGTCGGGGTGGCACTGGCCAAGGAGTTGCGTGGCCTATCAGCGGTGCAGTCCTTCATCGCGGACTACCCCGGCACCGTGCCGCCGCCCGACGGACAGGTGGGGATTCCCACCTGGGTGGGCTGGCAACACTTCTTCAACCTGTTCCTGTTCACGTTCATCATCCGGTCCGGAATCCAGATCTTGGCCGACCATCCCCGGCTCTACTGGACTCGGCACAGCACGCCGAGCAAGCAGTGGTTCCGGTTCCAGAAGGCGGTACCCGACGATTCGCTGTGGACAGCGAAGCAGGACTCGGTGACTCTGCCGGGACAAGTCGGCCTACCCGGGATCCGCCACTCGATCGGCCTCGCCCGCTGGTGGCACCTCGGGATCACCACGCTGTGGTTGCTCAACGGCGCGATCTTCTACATCCTGATCTTCGCCACCGGGCACTGGCAGCGCCTCGTCCCGACGAGCTGGGACTTCCTCCCTCATGCGGTCTCGGTCGCGATCCAGTACCTGTCGCTGGACTGGCCCGTGGAGAACGGCTGGGTGGCGTACAACAGCCTGCAGGTCCTCGGATACTTCGTCACCGTCTTCATCGCCGGCCCGTTGGCCATCCTGACCGGCCTGGGCATGTCACCGGCGCTGTCCACCCGTTTCCAGCGGATCAGCTCGCTCCTCAGCATTCAGACCGCCCGCTCGCTGCACTTCCTGGTGACGGTCTGGTTCATCGTCTTCATCGTGCTGCATGTGGCCCTGGTCTTCGCCACGGTGATGCGGGAGAACCTCAATCACATGTACGCCGGCCGCAACGGCGACTCCTGGGTCGGTTTCTGGGTCTTCGCCGCCTCGATGGTCATCGTCATCGTCGGGTGGGTCGCGGCCACCCCGTTCACGCTGCGCCACCCCCCCGCCGTGCAGCGCATCGGGTACGCGTTGATCGGACCCCTGCAACGCCTGTTCGAGCACGTCGACGCCAAGCCCGGCCAGTACACCGAGAAAGACATCTCACCCTACTTCTGGCACAACGGGAAATACCCTGAGACCGACGAGTACAAGGCGCTGCACGACACCGACTTCGCTGACTACCGGCTGCAGATCGGCGGCCTGGTCGACAACCCTGTCGAGCTGAACCTGACCCAGCTGCGCGCGCTGCAGCACCACGAGCAGATCACCCAGCACTTCTGCATCCAAGGCTGGTCGGGGGTCGCAAAGTGGGGCGGAGTATCCATGCAGACCATCGTGGAACTGGTCAAGCCCAAACCCGAGGTCCAGTGGGTCGTCTTCTACTCCCTCGGTGACGGACCGGACGGGGGCATCTACTACGACGCGCACCCGCTCGCGCAGATGAGCTACCACCTGACGATGCTGGCCTACGACATGAATGGCGAAGCGCTCTCGTACGGTCACGGCGCTCCTCTGCGGCTGCGCAACGAGGTGCAACTCGGCTTCAAGCAGGTCAAGTGGCTCAAGGGCATCGAGTTCGTCGAGGACTTCTCAGGCGTCGGCGGGGGCTACGGCGGGTACAACCAGGACCACGAGTTCTTCGGCTACCGGCAAGGCATTTAGGTTCCAGCCATCGGTTTCCGGCCGGTGGGTGTCTGTCCCGACGCGCGGTGGAGCCGCGACGACCTCCCGGACAGTGCCCACGCCCACCTCACGGCTCGACCTTGCAGGGAGGGCCCGATGACGCACCTGGCGACGTGGGTGACTCTGCTGCACCGCAGCGAGTGTTCTCTGCGCAGACCGCCCGTCAACTGACGTGGCTACGCACCCGGATGGAGGAAGCCGCGCCGCAGGCCCTGCTGGTCGCCACGTGAGCGTCCTGCGTACCGGCCTGTGGTCGGCGACCCTGTCCGTCCTGGTCCTGGCTGCTGCGGGGGGTGTGAGCATGGCCCTGGATCAGCCGTGGCTGTTCCCCTCGCTCGGACCGACCCTCATGGTCGTCGCGGAGACTCCCCGCGCGCCGGCGGCTCACCCACTCAACGTCCTCGTCGGGCACCTCGTGGGACTCGGCGCGGGCTTGATCGGCCTGCTCGTCACAGGCCTGCGCAGTCACCCCTCTGCCGTGCAAGAGGGCCTGACCGGCCACCGCCTCGTGGCCGTGTGCCTGGCCATCGGCCTCACCGCGCTGCTGCTCCAGCTCATCCGCTGCCCTCACCCACCGGCGGGGGCCACGACTTTGATCGTCGCGCTCGGCATCCTGCGCACCACGCCCCAGCTGCGGACCATGGCGCTAGCCGTCGTGGGGGTCGCCGCCGTCGCGGCCGTCGTGCACCTGCGGACTTCGACGTCGGCAGCTCCTGCGTGAGCCCTAGGTGCACGTGACCCGAGAGGTTGGTGACGCGGCTGGCAGGCGGTCGGCCGCGTAGGCGGTGTGGGTGCGGATGTTCAGGACACCGAAGAGCGACTTGTCACCGAGGACCAGCCCGACCGGAGTCCGATGAGGACGACGCTCGCCCCGACCACCTTGGCGTACAGGCGCATCACGTTCGTCATCGCTGCGGGTCGAGAGCTTCCATGACCGCCGCAGCCACGGCGCCGTAGGCGAGATGAGGTCCGAGGTCGGCGGCCCAACTCGACCCCGGCCAGGTCCTCGGGTCGGTGACCTTCAACGCGGTCATCGGGCCGTTGCCGGCGACCTCGACCGCCAGCGTCGTGACGATCGTGCCGACCAGGATGGTGGGACGCCAGCCGGCGGCCCGGGCCAATCCGTACGCTGCCCCGACACCGACTCCCGCGGTGATTCCCGTCAGCGCGCCGAGACCGGTCAGCCGATTCGGGCGGGTGGCGTCGTCCCCCGGCACCCGCGCGTGGACCGCACCCGCGAGTGCCTCGACGGTGTCCCCAGGGGTGCTGCTCGTGGGCCGACCCCGCACCGCCATGTCCAGATAGGTCGCGGCGTTCAAGGCGGTGGTGCCGGCAGCACCTGCCGCCGCGCCCAACAGCAGCATTCTGATCATTGATGAGCCTTCCGTCGCAGACAGGTTTCCACGTCGGGGAGGGGCAACTCCATATCAAGCCACCCGCCCACCTGGTGAATGACGTCTTCTACGATGCGATGGCCACAACACCGAAGAGCGATTTCTCTCCCAGGAGACGCCGCCGACGCCGATGAGTACCAGGGTCACCCCACGGTCGATCGAGTGCGTCGGAAGTGCGCGATCCATGTCGAACACGCTCACGCAGGTTGATGACGAGTTCACATCTTGCGCAGCACAGCCCCTCTGACCTGGACGCGAAGCTGCTTCGTCCAGGAGCTGCGCACCTCGTCCATCTGCTCGAGCATCCGATTCCCGAGCTCGTCCAACTCGCCCGCGGTCATCTCTACAGGCGGCGGGAACAGGTCGCGTTCCTCTTCCTCTGCGTGCGCGTCGAGGGTGGTGACGAACGCCTGCCAGTGGCCCTCGTAGGCAGGGTCGGTCGGGTTCGTACGCAAGAACGTCGCGAGTCGGTCGGAGACCTGGCGATGCTCGGCATGGGCGACCGCCACGAGCGTGCTGGCCGCCGCGACGGCGGGGTAGAAGAGGTCGTCCTCGATGCGCATGTGGATGTCGAGCTCCACCATCAGGTCGTCCACTCGCTCCTCGCGTTCAGCCGACCCTGCCGGCGTCCCGGTGATCTCCTTGCTCAGCGCCCGCAGGACCTTGTGGTGATCGATGAGCACCTGGTCAGCTCTCATTCGCCTACTCCTGTCGTTGCCCGAAGGGCCGTTGGCTTCCCGGGACGCACCTCGATCGTTCCCGCGCGGATCCGGGTCTGGTAGGCGGGCAAAGGTGCGGTGGCCGGACCGCGGATGACCTGGCCTGTCACCGGGTCGAAGCGGGAACCGTGCCAGGGGCACACGAACTGCCCCCGGTCCATCCAGCCGTCCACCGTGGGTGCGCCCAGGTGCGGGCAGAGCTCCCCGACGGCGAGGACGTCGTCGCCGTCCCGATGCAGGACCAGACCCACGCCGTCCGCCTCCACCCGCTGGGGCTGGCCCGCTTCGAGCGCTGCCTCGGCCAGCAAGGGCGTCCACTCACCGGTGTCCCATCGCGCGCCGGACTGGTCGACCCCAACACCCTGCCGGTACACCAGACTGGCGCCGAGATAGCCGCTCACCGCCGTGATGCCGTAGCCCACGGCGCTGGCAGCAACGCCGCGGACGTGCCGACCGCGCCGGCGATCGAACCACGACTGGACGTACAGCGCCGTCGCCACGGCGTTCAGCGCCCCGTGGACGAGCCCGACGCGCCGGGACTGCTCCTTGGTGTGCTGCCAGTCGTTCAAGCCCGTCGTGGCCGCAGCCAAGCTGGCAAGGATCCCGACACCGAGGCTGAACCGAGACGCCTCCCGCAGTCCCGACTGGTGCCCCGGAAGCGCCGCAGCGACATCCAGGGCCACCGTCGTGGCCACCGCACCCGTCGGTAGCGCCACCACGAGTGGGTGCAGCGGATGACCAAGCCAGGTGCCGTGCAACAGGTTGCTGGTGCGCTCCCCTGCACCCCCGCACGCCGCCAGCGCGAAGCCGAGAGCGTGTTCGAGGCGGTAGCCCGGACGGTCGAGCCAGCTCTGCCGGCCCAGCACCGACAAGACGCGGTCCCCCACGACGCGAACCTTCTCCTCAGGCCGCCCCACCCGGACGTCCGAACGCGGGTGCGGAGTCATCTCGTCATCACGCGTCTCCTCGAGGTTCCGCAGCGGAGGTGCCTGCGCCGGCAGCTTCGTCACAACTGACCATGTCATGGCTTCGCAGCCCCTGACATGGACGTCAGCGCCTGGGCGGCGCGGTCGGCCAGCACGAGGCCGCCGGTTCGAACGGCCCAGTCCAGGCACAGGAGACGTTCGGCCGCCACCGACGGGCTGTTGTCGGCGTCGCGCTGTCGCTGACGTCGCCTGAGAGCGTCAGCTGCTGCGACGAGCACGAGGATCTGCTCATCGGACACCACGGCGGCCGGTCGGGGCAGCGCACGGCTTGAGCCCCAGGCGAAACCCAGGCGTCGCGGGCCGGCTCGAGCGGATCCGGCCGGGCTCTCGGCGGAGGCATCCGATCTCTGGAGCATGTGTCCGTCCGGGGGTGCGGGACAGGCCTGTGGCTTGCCTCTCGGCACCGCGCAAGGTCTGGACGGCTACGCATGATGCGTATGCGCGGAAGGTACCCATTCCTCGGCGACATCCACCAGCCGCATCGAAGTACCCGCCCAAGCTGTGGGCGCATGGTCACCTCCGTGGAGGTGGGGGGAGATCGCGATCCGCCCGTCCGATCTTGCTGCCGTCCGGCAGCGCCCGCCACCGCCGTGTGGCGCACCTCAGTGAAAGCCTCACCGGACCGGTCTTGCGGGACGCCGGACGATCCCACGAGCTGGCGGCTCCCGACTCCGTTGCCGCTGTTCACATCCACGTTCGGCTCATGGCATGGAGGCGGTGCCACCGGCCGGGGATGACGTTGAGCCCGTGCCGGTTGCTGGACCGTTGGGGTCGTTGCGTGGCTTCGGTCGTGACCGCCTTCGTCGGTGGTGCCGAGGGACCGTGGCTCGTCGAGCGGCTCGACGGCACATCGACGCGAGGACCAGCGCATGAACGATCGTGACGGCATCGGCGCCAACGGCGAGGCCTGGCTCTGCACCGACGAGGTCGAGCGGCGCCGCCTGCTCGACCTCGCCTGGGCGCCCGGTGCGGTCTACTGCGACCCGCTCGCGCGCGTCGTCGGGGCAGACGCCCTCTCGGAGCACATCGCGCAGACGCAGGCGTCGCTGGACGGCGACCGGGTGCAGGTGACGGCGGAGGCGATCCGCCACCACGACAGCGCCCACTTCCCGTGGGCCATCAGTGACGCCGCGGGGGCACCGGTCCTGACCGGGTTCGACGTCGTCCAGCTCGACGAGACAGGGCGGATCACCCGGCTCACCGGATTCTTCGACCCGGCCTGAGCCAGCGCGTCCGTCACCCATTGTCCCGTCGAACGAGGCAAGCTGCCGGTCACTCTGCAGACGAAGGGTCCGCCCTGACGTCGGGCCAGAGGCTCAGCGCGCTGCGATGGCCGACCACAACGGGGCGGGGGCCGGCATCGGCAGAGCCGCCTTCACCGCTACGGCGATCTGGACGGGTTCCTCGTGACCGAGCCAGTACTGCCGGAAGGCGTCCCGGACGTCGGCTCGCAGGAGGTCGACGTCCCACGGCTCGGTGTAGTAGCGGTGGATGGCGCTGCGGTTGATGGCGTGCGTCATCGCCACGACGTCGCTGCTTCCCGCCACGACGATGCGCAGGACCGCCGGGTGCAGGTCGCGGACCAGGTCGAGGAACGCCGCACCACCGTTGCCGACGGACGGCTGGTCGCAGACGATGACCTGCACGGGGTGGAGCGCGACCAGTTCGAGCCCCTCCTCGAGGCTCGCTGCGGCCAGGACGCGGTAGCCGTCCCCGGTCAGCACCTGCCTGAGCGCGGCCAGTCCGACCGGCTCGGCCCCGTAGATCAGCAGGGTGTCGTGCGGCTGCTGCGGGTCGTGACCGGTGCTGATGCCGGCTCCTCGGCGCAGGAGCGCGTCCACCTCGGACGGCGGCAGCGGTCGGCTGAAGTAGAAGCCCTGGATCTGGTCGCAGTGGTGACGCCGGAGGTAGGCGAGCTGCGCCGCGTCCTCGACCCCCTCGGCCACGACGTCCAGCTTGAGGCTGTGTGCCATCCGGATGATGGCGAGCGCAATCGCGGCGTCATCAGGGCTCGTCATGATGTCCCGGACGAAAGCCCGGTCGATCTTGAGCGTGTCCACGGGGAAGCGCTTGAGGTAGGCGAGGCTGGAGTAGCCCGTGCCGAAGTCGTCCACTGAGATCTTGACGCCGATCGCCTTGAGCTCGTGCAGCGTGGAGATGGTCTGCTCGGTGTTGGCCATGAGCATGCTCTCTGTGAGCTCCAGCTCCAGCAGGTGGGCAGGCACCGAATGGGCGTCGAGCGCCCGAGCGACGTCAGCGACGAGATCGCCCTCCTGGAACTGCCGCCCGGAGACGTTCACCGAGATCGGGAGTGCGCCGATGGGGCTGAGCGACCACTCCCGGATCTGACGGCATGCCTCGTCGATGACCCAGGCACCGACCCGGACGATGAGCCCGGTCGCCTCCAGGGCAGGGACGAACTCGAGGGGCGACACCAGGCCGTGACCGGGTCGTTCCCAGCGCAAGAGCGCCTCGAGCCCGCAGACCTTCCCCGTCGTGAGGCGGACCTTCGGCTGGTAGTGCAGCCGGAGCTCCCCGGCCTCGACGGCCACCCGCAGGGCAGCCTCGAGCTCGAGGCGGGCGCGGATGTCGGCGTTCATCTGCGCGGTGAAGAAGCGGAAGGCGTTGCGTCCGTTGTCCTTGGCCTGGTACATCGCGGTGTCCGCGTGCCGCATCAGGTCCTCGGGATCGCCGGCGTCGGCCGGGTAGATGCTGATCCCGATGCTCGCGCCCACGGTCACGTCGTTCCCGTAGAGGTCGAACGGCTGGCGCAAGCTCTCCAAGACGTTCGCAGCAACGCGCACTGCCTGATCAGGACCGTCGGGCAGCAGCAGGATCAGGGCGAACTCGTCTCCGCCGAGCCGGCCGACCGTGTCCCGGATGCGCACGCACCCGGTGAGGCGATGACCGAACTGGCGCAGGAGCTCGTCCCCGAAGGCGTGGCCCCGCGTGTCGTTGATGTTCTTGAAGTGATCGATGTCGATGAGCAGCACGGCGACGACGCAGTCCCGCTTGGCACCGAGCACCAGGGTCTTGTCGAGCGTGTCGAGGAAGAGCCCCCGGTTCGGCAGCCCGGTGAGGGAGTCGTAGTGGGCCAGGTGGTGCAGGTCGTCGGTACGGGAGCGCACTTGCTGCTCCAGCGCCGCCCCCCGGTCCTGGAGGGCGTCGCTGAGCTGCTTGAGCCGCAGCAGGTTGCGCACCCTCAGCCACAGCTCGGCGCGGTCGATCGGCTTGATGAGGAAGTCCTCGGCACCCGCCTTGAGGCCCTGCAGCCGCGCGTCCCGGTCGCTCAGCGCCGACACCATGATGATCGGGATCGCAGCGGTCGCAGGGTCGGCCTTGAGGATGCTCGCGACGCGGTAGCCGTCCAGCCCCGGCATCATCACGTCCAGCAGGACCAGGTCGGGGGCCTGCTCGGCGACGGCGGTCAGTGCCTGCTCGCCGCTGGTCGCCGTCCGCGTGACGTAGCCCTCCGGCAGGAGCAGGGCCGTCATCAGCTTGCAGTTCTGCGGCTCGTCGTCGACGACGAGGATGGTGGCCGGCCTCGCCCTCACGACGTCCTCAACGGTTCGGAAGCGCCGCTGCGTGCTGCGGGTCCAGATCGGCCATGGGGTCCGCGAGCAGCCGGTCGATCGTCTCGTACAGCTCGAAGCGCCGCAGCGGCTTGGTGATGTAGGCGGCGCACCCAGCCGCCCGCCCGCGATCCGCGTCGGCCTTCATGGCCAGGGCGGTGAGCGCGATGATGGGGATCGCCGCCGTCTTGAGGTCCTGCTTCAGCAGCGCCGTCGCGGCCAATCCGTCCATGCCCGGCAGCTGCACGTCCATGAGGATCACATCGGGCTGCGCCTCGCGAGCCGTCGTCAGTCCGGTCTCTGCATCGGCCGCGCTCAGCACCGAGTGCCCCGCGTGCACCAGCAGCAGCGTGACCAGCTTCAGGTTGGCCGCGTTGTCCTCGACGACCAGCACGACCGCCATCAGCTCGTCCCCCGGGCGCTGGGGACGGCGCGACGCACCTCGGCCAGGAACGCCTGCCGATCGAAACCGGCCTTCTCGACGACGTGGATGGTCTCGCCTCCTGCCCCCAGGGCGGCCCGGTCGGCCTGGGTCACCTGCTTCGCGGCCACCACCAGGACGGGGATGGCCGCCGTCGTGCTGTCGCTCCGGAGCGCCTGGACGACGTCGAAGCCGGTGACCCCCGGCATCATCAGGTCGAGCAGGACCAGGTCCGGTCGCAGGCGTCGGGCCATCTCGATCGCCTCGGCGCCACCGTGAGCACGCAGTACTGCGTAGGCAGGCTGAGGCAGGTAGGTGGCGATGAGCTCGACCGCCTTGGGGTCGTCGTCCACGACGAGCACGGTCCGGACGGCCGACTGGTCCTCGTGCCACCCCTGGCTCGCCAGCGACTCCTTCAGTTCAGCGCGGCTGATCGGCTTCTGCAGGACGGCGCAGGACCCGGCCGCGAAGGCCAGGTTGGTGTCGACGTCGCCGGCAGCGATGACGAGCGGGACGGTGGCCAGGGAAGGCACGTCCCGGATGCGGCGCAGGAACTCCCAGCCGTCCATGCCGGGCAGGCGGATGTCCAAGGTGATCAGACTCAGATCGTGCTGCGGGGCGATTGCCAGGGCCTGTTCAGCGCTGGTCGCCCGGACGGTGACGAAGCCCTCCGCCTCGAGCAGAAGACGGATCAGGTCAGCAGCGGTGTCGTCGTCCTCGACGACGAGGGCCACCTGCCCGTACGGGTCCCGCAAGACCCTGGAGGTGAGCGAGGGTGTCGTGGACGAGCCGGGAACGTCCTGCGCCGACAGGACGGGGAGCCAGACGGCGAACTGCGCCCCCTCCCCCACTGCGCTCGCCACCGCGACCGTGCCATCGTGCAGCTCGGCGAGCTCCTTGACCATCGCGAGTCCGAGCCCGGTGCCCTCGAACTGGCGGGCGAGGCTGCTGTCGATCTGGCTGAACGCGTGGAAGAGCTTGGTCATGTCGGCTTCCGAGATGCCGATGCCGCCGTCAGTCACAGCGATCTCGACGAACTCCAGGTGATCGCTGTCGACCAGCGGGAAGCCGTGCGTCGCCCAGGCCCCCGGAAGGACGCCGACGGCATCGCGGTCGACCCGGCGAGCTGTCATCGCGACCCGGCCGCCGCGGGGGCTGAACTTCACCGCGTTCGACAGCAGGTTGTAGACCATCTGCTTGGTCTTGCGCACGTCGAGCACCGGACGCAGGAGCACCTCGTCCATCTCGAGGTCCAGGGTGATCTGCTGGGCCGCCGCCTTCTCACGCACGATGGACAGACTGCTGGTGAGCAGGCTCGAGAGGTCGACCGGTTCCAGCTCGAGCTGCATCATGCCGGCCTCGACCTTGGACAGGTCGAGGATGTCGTTGATCAGCGACAGCAGGTGCTGCCCGCTGGTGAAGATGTCGCCGATGTAGTCCTGCTGGCTGTCGGTCATGGTGCCCATGAGCCCGTCGCGAAGCGCCTCGGAGAAGCCGATGATGGCGTTCAACGGCGTACGCAGCTCGTGCGACATGGTCGCCAGGAACTCTGACTTCATGCGACTGGCGTGCACCAGCTCGATGTTCTTCTCCAGCAGGGTCCGCTCGACCTGCTTGCGGTCGGTCACGTCGCGCGCCGAGGCGAAGACGCCCTGGACCTTGCGATCCCGGTCGTGGAAGGTCGCTGCGTTGTAGGACACGACCGTCTCGTGACCGTCCAGAGCGCGCACGGTCAACTCGTAGTTCGTCACGCGGTTCTCAGCGAGCACGCGCGTGATGGCGGCATCCGCGCTCACCGGGTCGGTGAAGAAGTTGCGGCAGGGAGCACCGATCAGCTCGTCCCTGGTGCGACCGGTCAGGGCGATCATCTGCTGGTTGACGTCGGAGATGATGCCCTCGGGGTCGGTCGTCATGAGGGCGTCGATGTTCGACTCGATGAGCGAGCGCGTGTAGAACTGCTGGTCCCTCAGCCGCTGGTCCAGCACCGCCTTGGTCGCTTCCACCTGCTTGCGGGCGGTGTTGTCCGTGCCGATCAAGAGGTATCCGATGATGCTCTCACCGGCGTCACGCAGCGCCGTGACCGAGACCATCGCCGGAAAGCGGCTTCCGTCCTTGCGGATGTAGGTGAGCTCGTAGATGTCCTCGATCCCCCGGGACGCCTTGAACACCAGCGCCTCGAACCCGGGGGTGATCGGCGTGTCCAGCTCGAGGCTGAGGGTCGTCGCACGAGCGACCAGCTCTCGAGGGTCCGAGATGTCAGCCGGGGTGACCTGGTTGACGACGTCCTCGGCCGAGTAGCCGAGCATCCGCTCGGCACCGACGTTGAAGATCTGGATCACGCCGCGCTCGTCAGTCGCGATGCTCGAGAAGTACGCGCTGTTGAAGATGGCGTCCTGCAGGGCGTGAGTCTTGATCTTCTCCCTGCTGCGGGCACGCTCGCCCTCGTCCCCCTCACGTGCGGTGGGGACGCTCGGTCCGTACCCCGCGGGTGGGGACGTCTGCTCTGTCTCAGGTGCTTCGGTCGCTGTCATCGCAAGGCACCTCCATCGGGGCTCACCGGGACCATCGGCGGACAGCGGGCCGGACTGGACCTCTGCAGGCCCGGCATGTGGCGGCGCCCGCACGCAGGGGACCCCGAGTGGTAGAACGCCTCTCATGGGTCGGACGCTGGTCTTCGCTGTCGTCGCGAGCAGCCCCCTCGTGCTCGGAGCCTTCCTGGGCGCGAGGTTCACCTTCCCGGAGCGGCTGCTCGCCGCCGTCCTCGCCTTCGCTGCAGGCGCGCTCATCACCGCCCTGACCTTCGAGCTGTTCGAGGACTCCTTCGAGAAGGGCGGCGCCGTCCGGGCAGCACTCGGGCTCGCTGCCGGAGCAGTCGTGTTCACCGGCCTGAGCGTGCTCATCGACCGCTACGTCGCGAAGGACGACGACCCGGACGGCAGCGACAAGCTCGACAAGGACGCGGCCACGAACGAGCGGTCCGCGAGCGCCGCGTCGATGAGCGGTGGAGCCGGGCTGGCTCTGCTCGCGGCGGTCACCCTCGACGGCGTGCCGGAGAACGCCGCGCTCGGCATCACCCTGAGCGAGTCCGGGGGCAGCCTGGCCCTGCTGGCCGCGATCTTCGCCTCCAACCTCCCCGAGTCCTTGGTCGGGTCGGCGTCCATGCGGGCGCAGGGGAAGTCGACGGCCTTCGCGGTCGGCACGTGGTCGATCGCAGCGGTGCTGCTCGGCGCTGCCGTCCTGATCGGCGCGGGGCCGCTCTCGACGGCATCGGACGAGACGATCTCGCTCCCCCTGGCCTTCGCGGCCGGGGCCGTCATCGCCTCGCTCGCCGACACGCTGATGCCGGAGGCGTACGAGCAAGGCGGGCCGCTGGTGGCGCTCTCGACAGCGCTGGGCTTCGTGCTCTCGTTCCTGCTCGCCACGATCTGACCCCACCGGTCTGTTCGACGGTGCCGCTCAGGTCCAGTAGAGGACTCGGGCCTGCGGCAGCCGCTCCCCCAGCTCGTGCTCGAACCAGGTGCGCAGCTCACGCATGACGTCCTTGGGGTAGACGTGCTTGACACCGCCGAACTTGCCGCGCTTGCTGGAGCGTCTCGCCTCGTCCATCTCCAGGTGCGTGCGGGGGTACCACCCCAGCAGGACCTGCTTGCTGCCCGGCGTGAAGCGGTGGGTGATCAGCTCGGCTGTCAGGTCCAGGTCGGGCACTGCGCGTACGGCCGTGGCGACGAGGTCGAGCAGGTGTGCGTAGTGCTCTCGCCAGTCGGGCACGGGCATCAGCGGTGCCAACGTGAGGCCGACGGGGTAGCCGGCGAGCGCGAGGGTGCGCAGGGCGGCGAGGCGGTCCTCGAGCCGGGCGGTCCCTCCTTCGTACCGCGTGGTGATCGGCAGGCAGTTGATGCTGAACCGCACGCGGGTGCGCCCCGCGTGCGCGAGACCGACGAAGCGGTCGACGTCGGCGTACTTCGTCGTCCAGCGGAGCTGCACCGGAGCCTCCCACGCGCCGAAGAAGCGCACGGTCTGCTCCCACGAGCCGGTGAGGTGCTCCAGCGCCAGCGGATCGGTGTAGCAGGACGCCTCGAACGTCGTGCCCTCCTCGACGCGCCGGGCACTGCGGCTCGTGACGGTGCCTTGACCGGCGTACGGCGCCAGCCCCTCGAGGATGTCGTCGAGGTCGGCGTAGACACGGGTCACCGGTGGGCCCGACAGCGACCCGGCCAGGTAGCAGTACTGGCAGTGCGCCGGGCAGCCCTCGGCGAGGTCCACCCGCCAGTCGGCGCTCGGCGCGATCGGCTGCAAGCGGCGCCGCGACGGTGGGCTGACGACGATCGCCATCGTGGTCTTGGCCTTGGCGTAGGTCTGCCGTTCGTCGTCGCCGCGCACCCCGGTCAGGCGGTTGGCGGAGAGCCGCTCGACCTCGATCCCGAGCGCCTCGACACGGTCGAGGATGCGCTGCCCGTGCGGATGGTCCAGGGCGGCGGGCGTGATGACGACCCGCTTCGGGGTCCATCGGCGGGCCGGTCGAGGCGACGGGGCCAGGGCGCTGAGGTCCCTCGTCGGCGCCGCCTCGCCGCTCGCGTCGTGCGGGCCCGGCACGTCGTCCGGGGCGAGGGGGGCGTCGAGGTCGACCACCCCGTCGCCCGCCCCTGCCTGTCCCACGGGTCAGCTCAGCCGGACGGCGGCATGTAGAGCTGCAGGTCGTTGCCCTCGCTGTCCTTGAACGGCGCGACGCTGCCCCAGTCGTAGGTCGAGACCTCCCCGGTGAACGTCACACCCTCCCCTGCGAGCCGGGTCCGGTCGTCTTCGATCGCGTCGGAGTGGAAGGTGATCACCGCTCCGCCGTCGGCGCTGGACCCGACCGACTCGCGGCCGTTGAGACCGATCCGCACCCCGTCGCCGTCGAGCTCCGCCCACTCAGGGCTGCTCTCCTTGACCGCGAGGCCGAGGCGGTCGCGGTAGAACTCCAGCGCCCGCTCCATGTCCTCGACCGGTACCCAGACGTTCGAGACTCCCGAGATCATCGTTCCTCCTGCTCATCGCCGGCCGTCGCTGATCGACGGCCGATGCTCCTGCTCACCTGCTCCACCTCGCGTGAGGCAACCCCGTCAGGCCGCAGCAGCCTTGGCCTGCGCCAGCCGCTTGCCGCCCGCGGCGAGCCGTCCGGCCGAGGCTCCGACGCCCAGGTCGACGATCGTGCGGAGGGGCTGCAGCGCCAGGAGCCGCCCGAGGCCGACGACGCGCGGGACGGAGGCGGTACGCGACCAGCCGCGCGACGCCGAGCGCTCGATGGCGGCAGCGACCCACGCCGCCGGCACTCCCGGGGACAGCCGCTGTGGGCTGGCTCCCTCGGCGGGCTGGTGGCCCTGGGACCGGGCCAGCCACTCGGTGCGCACCGGGCCGGGGTTGACGCTGTGGATGCGCACACCCCGGCCGAGCACCTCCCGGCGCAGGCCCTCGACGAAGCCGTCCAGGGCGTACTTCGTCGAGCAGTAGACCGTCAGGGGCGGCAGGGAGACGAACGCGGCGCCGGACGAGACCAGCACCACGTCCCCGTCGCCGCGGGCCAGCATGCCCGGGAGCACCCGCCGGGTCAGATCGACCACGGCGACGACATTGGTGGCGTAGAGGTTCTCGACGTCGGTCGACGACATGTCCTCGACTAGGCCGGTCCAGCCGATGCCCGCGTTGTTGACGAGCACGTCGATCCGCCCGTGCTCCGCGAGAACCGAGGCCACCAGGTCCTCGCGGTCCTGCGCCACCGTGACGTCACAGCGCCGCACGGACATGCCGACGTCGGCCCCGGCCGCCTGCAGGCGCGCCTCGTCCCGGCCGCACCCGATCACCGTCGCCCCGGCACGGACGAACCGCCCCGCGGTCTCACGTCCGATCCCCGCGCTCGCCCCGGTCACCACGACCACTCGTCCCTGCACCGACCGCACGCCGACCTCCTCGCCGCCTCGCCCACCCCGAGCGACCAGCCTCGCGCGTGCGCCGCGTCCCCGCCACCGGAGACCCTCCGCGCGTTAGCCTCGGCCACCTACGTCGACCTGGGAGGCGCCGTGCCGGTCACGCCGCTACGCCCGTCCGACCCGCCCCAGGTGGGCCAGCACCGCCTGCTGGCCCGCCTCGGACAGGGCGGCATGGGCACCGTCTACCTCGGCGTCTCCCCCGACGCCCGGGCGGTCGCGGTCAAGGTGCTGCGCGACGGGCTGACCGATCCTGACGCCCGGCGGCGCTTCCGGCACGAGCTGCTTGCGCTCCGCCGGGTCCGCGGACCGCACCTCGTCGAGGTGCTGGACGCCGACGTCGACGCCGAGACGCCCTACCTCGTCACGCGCTTCGTGCCGGGACAGCGCCTCGACGACCTGGTCCAGGCATCGGGGCCCCTGCCGGTGGAGGCACTGCGCCGGCTGGCCCGCGGGCTCGCCGACGCCCTGAGCGTCCTGCACTCCGCAGGGGTGGTGCACCGCGACCTGACGCCCGGCAACGTCCTGGTCCTCGACGGCCAGCCGCACGTGATCGACCTCGGGCTCGCCACGGCGGCGGACGTCACGGCCATGACGCGCAGCGGGCTGGTCATCGGCACCCCTGGCTACCTCGCGCCGGAGCAGGTGACCGGCGACCCGGTCGGGCCGACTGCCGACGTGCACGCCTGGGGGGCCACTCTCGCGCTCGCCGGCACCGGGCGCCCGCCGTACGGCACGGGCAGACCGGAGGCGATGCTCTACCGGATCGTCCACGAGTCGCCCGATCTGACCGGCCTGCCCGCTCCGCTCGACCGCATGGTCCGCGCCGCGATGACCGCCGATCCGGCGCGACGACCCACGGCTGCGGCCCTGCTGGCCGAGCTCGGTGGTCCGACGACTGCCGAGCCGGTGACCGTCCACCTGCCGCGAGACGTCGACGCGACGAGGGTCCTGGCCGGCGGGGCGCTCGCCGGCGGGGTGCTCGCGGGTGGGGTGCTCGAAGCAGGGTCCACCCGTACCCTCCCCCAGCCGGTGCGCGAGCTGGCGGCCGTCGCAGCCGGCCCGGCGCCGACCCGGGTCCTGCCTGCGGTCCCGCCAGCACGCGACCCGGCGCCGCACCGGCCCGTGTCGCTGCAGGAGCGAGAGCGGGCCGGCTCCGAGGTGGTCGGGTGGGACGACGGCCCGGCCCTGCGCCCGTCGCGTGCGCGCTCGGCGCAGGTGGTCGCGACGGGTGGAGCGTGCCTAGCGCTGTTCGGAGCCGCCGCCCTGGTCGCCCCGGTGCTCGCAGCGGCGGGAGCACTCGTCCTGCTCGCGACGCTGCGGGCGGTCGGGCGCAGCAGTGACCGTCTGCGAGTCCGGCGCGAGCGTCGGGGCGGGCGGCGGCGGGACCCGATGGTCGCGACCCTCGGGGCTCCGTGGCACCTGGTCCTGGGGGCCCTGGACACCCTGGCGAGCCTGCCGCTGCTGCTCGTCACGGCTGCCCTGCCGGCTGGCGTCGTCTGGCTTACCGACCCCGCCGCGCCCGGCTTCGACCGGCCCGAGCTCACTGCCGCGACGGCCACAGTCGTGGGGCTCGTGACCGGGCTCCGCCGGCGGGCCCACGAGCCCTCGCGCCGCATGCTCCGCAGCGCCCTCGTGACCGCGACCCCTGGCGCGGCTGGTGCCCTCGCCCTGGTGCTGGCGATCGCCGCGATCACTGCCGTGCTGATCGCCGCAGCCGAGCGGTCGGCGGCGTACGCCTGGCCCTTCGTCCTCTAGCTGGCCGCAGCGCCGGTCTAGCGTGACCGGGTGGCCGCCGACCCGTTCGCCTCGCTCGAGGTGGCGGCCGCTCGCCGGAGCGTCGTCGCCTTCGGGGGCACGCTGGACGCGGCCACGCTCGTCTCGGCCTACCGGGCGGGGTGTTTCCCCTGGCCTGACTCGGAGCCCGACGACGGCCCCTCACACCGACGCGCCACAGACCGGCGGGCTCGCGCGCTCGTCCGGCGCGGTGAGGTTCCCCTGCTACCCGGATCGGACGGGCTGGTTCCGTGGTTCTCCCCGGAGCCCCGGGCCGTGCTGCTCGCCGACGAGGTGGTGGTCCGCCGCTCGCTGCGCGCGCGCCTGCGGTCCTGTGGGTGGACTGCGACCGTCGACGGCGCCTTCGACGACGTCGTCGCCGGCTGCGCGGACCGGTCCGAGGGGACGTGGATTACCGATCGCATGAGGCGGGCCTACGGCGAGCTGCACCGGCAGGGAGCCTCAGCCGACGCCCGGGCCCACTCGGTCGAGGTCTGGGACGGCACGACGCTGGTCGGCGGGTTGTACGGCATCCTGGTCGGCCAGGTGTTCTGCGGCGAGTCGATGTTCCACCGCGCGACCGACGCCTCGAAGGTCGCACTGGTCGAGCTGGGCGCCCGCCTCCTCGAGGCCGGCGGGCGGCTCATCGACGTTCAGCAGGAGACGAACCACCTCGCCTCCCTGGGCCAGGTGCTGGTCTCTCGCGCCGACTACCTGGCTGCGCTGGCGGTGCTCCGCGACCGACCGGCCGTGCTCGCTACAGACCGTAGGCCGGTGGCCCGCCTCGCCGACGAGACCCCGGGTGATGCGCGCCACCAGGACGGCCGTGGAGCCCCCTCCCCGGTCTAGGTTCGCCGCCATGACCACAGAGCCGCCAGCGACCACCGCGCCGAGCACGAGCGACGCCGCCCTTGCTCTGCGCCCCGCGACCCGCTTCGACCCGGCCGTGCAGACGCCCGCGGCCTACCGCGCGCTCTACAAGCTGCAGCTCGCCGTCGAGGACTGCGGGCTCGACTCGGCCCTGGTCGAGCTGCTCAAGGTGCGCGCTTCGATCCTGAACGGCTGTGCCTTCTGCATCGACCTGCACGTCAAGGACGCGGTCGCAGCCGGTGAGTCGCACCGCCGACTGCACGCCGTCGGCGCGTGGCGCGAGGCGCCCTTCTTCACCGGACCGGAGCGCTCCGCCCTGGCGCTCGTCGACGCGGTGACGCTGATCGCCGAGCTGCAGGTCCCCGACGACGTCTACGCCGCGGCGCGCGAGCACTTCAGCGACGAGGACGTCGCCTCGCTGATCTGGGTGGCCATCGTCATCAACGCCTGGAACCGACTGGCCGTCTCAGCACTGGTGCATCCGGCCGAGTGAGCGGCGTGGGGCGCTCTCCGATCAGCCGGGGCGCCAGATGAGCACCAGGCCGCGATCGTCGGTGCTGTTGCCGGCCACCCGCTCCACGAGCTGCGTTCCCCCACCCTCGAACCCCCGCGGCACGAGACGCTCGGCCTCGCCCAGCAGCTTGTCGATGCCGACCGAGAGCTCGCGTCCGGGCACCTCGACCAGGCCATCGGTGTAGAGCAGAAGCGCATCGCCTTGGTTCAGGTGGCCGTGCTCGGCGACGTAGGTGACCTCAGGGACAAGGCCGAGCGCCATGCCCTCGCAGGTCAGCAACCGCCACCGACCCGTCCCGGCGTCGAAGTGGGCGACCGGGGGGTGACCCGCCGACTCCACGGAGAACGACCCGTCGACGAGGTCGAGGACGAGGTGCACCGCCGTGGCGAAGCCCTCCTCCCACTCCTGGCGGTCGAGGTAGCGGTTCGCCGCCGGGAGGTACTCCTGCGGACGGAGCGAGCCGAGCAGGCCTCCGAGCGCACCGGACAGCAGCAGGGCCCGCGTGCCGGCCTCGACGCCCTTGCCGGAGACGTCGACGAGGGTGAGCTCGAGGCGGCGGCCGCCGTCAGTGAGCGAGCTGACGACGAAGTCCCCGGCAAACGGACCCCCGCCGGCCGGCCGCAGCACCGCCTCGGCGCGCCAGCCGCGCGGCAGTCGAGGTAGCTGTCCCTGGTGCTGGAGCCGGTCGCGCAGGCCGACGAGCACCGTGTCGCCGACCGCGCCGGTCAGGCCGGTCTCTTCGCGGGAACGGGCGAACTCGTAGGCGACGATCGCGGTGAAGACGACCACGACCAGCGCGCCGGGGCGCACCGCCCTGATGCCCATGGCCACCACGGCGTAGGTCAGGCATGCCGCGACGACCAGGGTGAGCAGCCGCATGGGCTGCCGGCTCAGGAGCAGCCCACCCGCGAGCAGCGGGATGACCTGCACCCCCGGCGGGACGACCTGTGCCCCCAGCCGTGCGCTGCCGGCCGCACCGGCGACCGCGAAGAGCATCAGGGCGAGCAGCGCCAACCGCTCCCCCGGCGGATCCCGCCGCAGGCGGGTCACGGCTCGCGGCAGCGCGAGGACGACGGCGCTGACCGGGCGCGGCATGCGCAAGCGCCGACGCGACAGAGGAGGTGTCATCAAGGCGGGAGGGTATCGGCTCGACGGGGTCGGCACACTGACGGTCATGACCCTGGAGATCCGCTCGCTGCCTGCTCATGACGTCGAAGCGGCCTGGCACGTCGTGGCGCGGGCCTTCGGGACGGTCCCGCACCCGGCCGACACCGAGGTGGAGCTGGGCGTGGTCGACCCCGCTCGCTTCTACGGCACCTACGACGGCGAGCAGCTCGTCGGGACGGGTGGCTCGTACGACTTCTCCATGACCGTCCCGGGCGCGGCTGCACCGGTCGCGGGGGTGACGTGGGTCGGAGTGCTCCCGACACATCGTCGCCGAGGGACACTCACCGCGTTGATGGACCGGCAGCTGAGGGACCTGCACGAGCAGGGTCGAGCCGTCGCCGCGCTCTGGGCCAGCCAGAGCGCCATCTACGGCCGCTTCGGGTACGGCCCTGCCGCCTGGGACCTCGCGGTGACCGTGCCCTGCGGAGCCCCCTTCCGCGCGGCGGTCGCGCCAGGCGGGGTCCGCTTCGTCGAGCCGACCGCGTCCGTCCTGCGCCCTCTCTACGACGCGGTCCAGGCCCGGACGCCGGGGTGCCCGGCGCGCGACGACGCCTGGTGGGCGTTCCGCCTGCACGACCCGGAGCACCGTCGGTCCGGGTCCGGGCCCCTGCAGTGCGCGCTCACCGACGGCGGCTACGCCTTGTACTCCACGACGCCCGCCTGGGAGCTGCAGCAGCCGATCGGCGCCGTACGGGTCAAGGAGGTCGTGGCTACGACCGCAGAAGCGCGGGCCCGGCTGTGGCGGTTCCTGCTCGACCTCGACCTGATGCGCGACGTGAGCTACCTGCGGCTGCCCGTAGACGACCCCCTCATGCTGGATCTGCTGGCCGAACCAGGCTCGGCTCGGGCCGTCCTGAGGAACAGCCTGCACGTCCGGTTGGTCGACGTCCCGACAGCGCTGGCCAACCGGCGCTACGCCTGCGAGGTCGACGTGGTCCTCGAGGTGAAGGACGCCCCGTGCCCGTGGAACACCGGAACGTGGCACCTGAGCGGAGACCGGTCCGGGGCGACCTGCCTGCCGACCAGCTCGGCCGCCGACCTCGTGGTCACGCCGAGCGACCTCGGCGCGGCCTACCTCGGCGGGACCCCGCTGCGCTCGCGGGCGGTGCAGGAGCGGCGTCCCGGAGCGCTGGCGCTCACGACCACGGCCTTCGGCCCGCTCGACGGCGCGCCGTGGTGCCCGATCGTGTTCTGAGCGCGTCGCTCACGCTGGCGGGATCAGGCCGGCTGGCAGACCGGGCACCAGAACACGTTGCGGCCCACCATGACGGTGGTCAGGACCTCGGCACCGCACCGCCGGCAGGGCAGTCCGTGCCGGCGGTAGACGTAGGAGCTGTCCTCGCGCCGGGCCGGTCCGCTGCGACGGTCGCGGTCCTCGCGGGCCGTCGTGACGATGTGGCCGGCCCGGACCCCGGCTCGCAGCAGCAGCACCACGTCGGCCCACAGCTCCTCCCAGAGCCGCTCCGGCAGGTCGCGGCCGGCCCGGAACGGGGAGATGCCGGCTCGGTAGAGCGCCTCGGCCCGGTAGACGTTGCCGATCCCGGCGAGGACCGACTGGTCCATGAGCAGCGCCCCGATGGCGGTCCTGCTCCGCGAGACCCGCTGCCAGGCGAGCTCGGGACGCGCGTCCTTGCGCAGCGGGTCCGGGCCGAGCCGGGCGACCACAGCGTCCCGGTCGGCCGGCGTGTAGATCTCGCAGGCCGTAGGGCCCCGCAGGTCGAGCCAGGCGCTCCCGGCGAGCAGCCGGAGCCGCAGGGCGCCCTTGGGCACCGGCGGTGGCGCCGGGCCGACCGTCCAGCCGCCGTACAGCCCGAGGTGGACGTGCAGCAGGACATCACCCTCGAAGCGGTAGAACAGGTGCTTGCCGTAGGGCTCGATCCCGAGCACGACCCGACCGTCGAGCCGCTCTGCCCCGGCGGCGAACCGTCCCTGCGGGCTCGAGGCCGAGACCGCCTCCCCACCAGGAGCCGCCGGTGGTCACGAGCGAGGCGGTGGATCGTGTGGCCCTCAGGCACGTGCCAGGCTCACGAGGGCCGTGGCGACGAGGGCAGGGGCGGCAGCTGGCCCGTGCGCTCGTAGTCGCTGAGCATGGTGATGCGCCGGGTGTGCCGCTCGTCGCCGCTGTAGTCCGTCGACAGGAACGCCTCGAGGATCGCCAGGGCGGTGGCTCCGTCGTGCATGCGGGCACCGAGGCTCAACACGTTGGCGTCGTTGTGCTGCCGACCCAGCTCGGCCGTCTCGCTGCTCCACGCCAGGGCGCACCGCACCCCGGCCACCTTGTTGGCCGCGATCGCCTCGCCGTTGCCCGATCCGCCCAGCACGACGCCGAGGCTCCCCGGGTCCTCTGCGGTGGCGAGGGCGGCGCGCAAGACGTACGGCGGGTAGTCGTCGACCGCGTCGTACTCCGCCGGGCCGTGGTCGAGGGCCTCGTGCCCGAGCTCAGACAGGCGCGCCACGATCGCCGCCTTGAGCTCGAACCCAGCATGGTCGGATCCCAGGTGCACGCGCATGTGCTGCAGTATCCGCCATGCCACCGGGTCCGGCCGTCCTCGGGGTTGACGGCTGCCCGGGCGGGTGGGTGGGCGCCCTCGTGCGGGGGGAGTCCGTCGCATGGCACACCGGCTCGTTCGAGGAACTGCTGGCCCTGTCAGCGGAGATCGTGGCTGTCGACATCCCGATCGGCCTTCCGGCGGGCCCCCACCGACGGACCGCCGACGTCGAGGCCAAGGCAGCCCTCGGCGCTCAGCGCTCGTCGGTGTTCTTCGTCCCGCCCCGGGTGGTCCTCGAGGCGACGTCACAGCCCGAGGCGACCCTGCTCTCGCGGGCGGCAGGATCGGTCGGGGTGAGCATCCAGACGTTCCACATCCTCGACAAGGTCGCCGAGGTGGACGACCTGCTCCGGAACCGCCCGGACCCCCGCGTCATCGAGGTGCACCCCGAGGTGTCCCTGCGACGACTGGGTGGGATCGCGCTCCCACCCAAGCGAAAGGTGGCCGGCCGGGTCGCGCGCCTGGCCCTGCTGCGCACCTGGCTCCCCACCCTCGAGCTCCCCTCGCCCCTGCCGGGCCGCGCCCGCCCCGACGACTGCCTGGACGCCGTCGCCTGCGCCTGGAGCGCCGCCCGCTGGCTAGGAGGCGAAGCCGACGTCCTCGGCAACGAGACCGACGCCCTCGGCCTCCCCATGCGCATCATCGTCTGACCCTCGCCATGACGAGAGGCCGGAAGCCCTCCAGGGCCAAGGGCGGAGGCGGCACACCGCGGAAGGACCGTCAAGCCGCGAGCGAAGCGAGTGGCAGGTCCGGAGCGGTGTGCCGCGGAGCCCGACCTACAGCTGGAGCGACTTCACCTCGAGGAACTCTTCGAGGCCGTACTCCCCCAGCTCGCGCCCGTTGCCGCTCTGCTTGTAGCCGCCGAACGGCGCGAGCGGGTTGAAGCGCCCGCCGTTGACGTCGACCATGCCGGTGCGCATCCGGCGAGCGATGGCCACGGCCCGGTCCTGGTCGCCCGAGAAGACCCCGCCTGACAGCCCGTACGGTGTGCCGTTCGCGATCGCGACGGCCTCGTCCTCAGTGTCGTAGGGGATCACCGCGAGGACCGGTCCGAAGACCTCCTCCTGCTCCACCCGCGAGCCGGGGGCGACGTTCCCGAGCACGGTCGGTCGGACGTAGAAGCCCTTGTCCAGGCCCTCCGGCCGCTCCGGGCCGCCCACGACCACGGTCGCCCCGTCGGCCACGGCCTGCTCGATGAACGCGACGACCTTCTTGTACTGGTTGGCGTTCGCGAGCGGCCCCACCCGGGTGCCGTCCTCGGTGGGGGCGCCGACCGGGTACTTCGCGGCGGCGGCGGTGATCAGCTCGAGCGTCTCGTCGTACTTCGTCGCCGGCACGAGCATGCGCGTCCAGGCGGTGCAGGTCTGACCGGCGTTGATGAAGCAGTTGGCGAGGCCCACCTTGACGGCCTTGCCGAGGTCGGCGTCGTCGAGGACCACGAACGCGCTCTTGCCGCCCAGCTCGAGCGAGACCTTCTTGACCGTCTCGGCGCCGACCGCCATGACCCGCTTGCCGGCCGCCGTCGAGCCGGTGAAGGAGACCATGTCGACGTCGGGGTGGGAGGCGATGGCCTCGCCCACGACCGGACCCAGACCCGTCACGAGGTTAAACACGCCCGCCGGCAGTCCGACCTGCTCGAACACCTCGGCGAGCGCGAAGGCCGACAGGGGCGCGACCTCGGACGGCTTGAGCACGACGGTGCAGCCCGCGCCCAGGGCGGCCGCGACCTTCGCGACCACCTGGTGCAGCGGGTAGTTCCACGGGGTGATGGCCCCGACGACGCCGATCGGCTCCTTGACCACCAGGCTGTTGGCGATCTGCTCCTCGAACGCGTAGTCGGCGAGGATCGTGGCGTAGGAGCGCAGCACCCGCACCGGGTTGCCGACCTGCACGGCCTTGCTGAACGACAGGGGGGTGCCCATCTCGGTCGAGATCAGCAGGGCGATCTCGTCGGTGCGCGCCTCGAGGGCGTCGGCTGCCGCGCTCAGCAGGGCGGCGCGCTCGGCGGGCGACGTGGCCGCCCACGGCTCGAACGCGGCCCGGGCCGCAGCCACTGCTGCGTCGACGTCCTCGGCGGTGCCGGCCGGGACCGAGGACAACTGCTCCTCGGTCGAGGGGTCGACGACCGCCAGCGGGTCGCGGCCCGAGGCCGGCACCCAAGCGCCACCGATGAAGAACGCGTCCTTGACCTGCACAGCACTACCTCCGGAGTCGGGTCGTCCCCCGAACCCTACGTGCGGGCTCCGACCGCACGAACGGCCCCCGTCAGTCGAACTGCGGGTCCTCCGTGCGCGTGCGCTTCAGCTCGTAGAAGTGCGGGAAGCCGGCCAGCAGCCTGGCCCCGTCCCAGACCTGGCCGGCCTGCTCGCCGCGGGGGATGCGAGACAGGACCGGACCGAAGAACGCGACCCCGTCCACGTGGATGACCGGCGTGCCGACGTCCATGCCGACCGGGTCCATGCCGCGGTGGTGGCTCTGCCGCACGGCGTCGTCGTACGACGCGTCGCTCGCGGCGGCGGCCAGCCCTCCGGGGAGTCCCGCCGCGGCGAGGGCCTTCTCGTGCAGCGCGGGGTCGGTCAGCTCGACCTTGCCGTCTGGCGTCGTGGCCGAGTGCAGCCGCTCCCCGTACGCCGTGTAGAGCGGCAGCAGGTCGTGCCCGGCCTGCGCCGCAGCGATGCAGACCCGCACCGGGCCCCGGCCGAGCTTCATCATCTCGACGTACTCCTCGGGCAGGTCACGGCCGTCGTTGAGCACCGCGAGGCTCATGACGTTCCAGGTGATCTCCACGGGGCGCACCTGCGCCACCTCGAGCACCCAGCGGGAGGTGATCCAGGCCCACGGGCAGAGCGGGTCGAACCAGAAGTCGATGCGCGTCGTGTCGTCCACGAGGGGAAGTCTGCCCCGGTACGTCCCGGCGCGCCCTTCCGGCCCCCCAGGGGCTGGCGGGCCACCGTCGCAGCAGGTGCGTGGAAGACTGGCACTCCTGTCACACGACGAAAGGCACCTCCAGACGTGAGCACGAACAACCTGCACCGCGACGAGGCCGCGCAGCGCGCCCGCCTGCTGCAGGTCGGCTCCTACGACGTCGAGATCGACCTGACCGACGGGGGCGAGGGCCCGGGCGAGGGCACCTTCCGGACGACGTCCACCATCCGCTTCACGTGCACCGAGCCGGGCGCCGACAGCTACCTCGACCTCACCGCACCCGCCGTGGTCGAGGTCCAGCTCAACGGCAAGACGCTCGACGTGGCGGCGGTCTTCGACGGCAACCGCATCTCGCTCCCGGAGCTCGCCGCAGACAACGTCGTCACCGTCGTGGCAGACGGCGCCTACATGCGCACCGGCGAGGGGCTCCACCGCTTCGTGGACCCGGTCGACGACTCGGTCTACCTCTACACGCAGTTCGAGACCTTCGACGCGCACCGCATGTACGCCTGCTTCGACCAGCCCGACCTCAAGGCGACGTTCCGCTTCACAGTGAGCGCCCCCCGCGGGTGGGTCGTCGTCAGCAACGCTGAGGTGAGTGCTCGGCCGGGCGACGGCGAGCCCGGCACCTGGGTCTTCACCGAGACGCCTCGCATGTCCACCTACATCACGGCGTTGGTGGCGGGGCCCTACGCCAGCGTGCACGACGAGCACGACGGCATCCCGCTCGGCATCTACTGCCGCGCCTCGCTGGTCCAGCACCTCGACGCCGACGAGCTGTTCGCCGTCACCAAGCAGGGCTTCGACTTCTTCCACCGGGTCTTCGACTACCGCTACCCGTTCGGCAAGTACGACCAGCTCTTCGTGCCCGAGTTCAACGCCGGGGCCATGGAGAACGCTGGCGCTGTGACGTTCCTGGAGGACTACGTCTTCCGGTCCAAGGTGACCGACGCGGCCTACGAGCGGCGGGCCGAGACGATCCTGCACGAGATGGCGCACATGTGGTTCGGCGACCTCGTGACCATGCGGTGGTGGGACGACCTGTGGCTCAACGAGTCGTTCGCCACCTACATGTCGGTCCTGTGCCAGGCATCTGCTACGCGATGGACCAACGCCTGGACCACCTTCGCCAACACCGAGAAGACCTGGGCCTACCGGCAGGACCAGCTCCCCTCGACCCACCCGATCGCCGCCGACATCCCCGACATCGACGCGGTGAAGGTCAACTTCGACGGGATCACTTACGCCAAGGGCGCTTCGGTGCTCAAGCAGCTGGTGGCCTGGGTCGGGCAGGACGCCTTCCTCGCCGCCCTGCGCACCTACTTCGTCGATCACGAGTACGCCAACACCGAGCTGGCCGACCTGCTCGGCGCCCTCGAGCAGGCGAGCGGCCGCGACCTGTCCAGCTGGTCCGACCAGTGGCTCAGCACCGAAGGTTGCAACACGCTGCGGGCCTCGTTCGAGACCGGCCCGGACGGCAGCTTCACGGCGTTCTCCGTGCTGCAGGAGGCGCCGGAGCAGTGGCCGACCCTGCGCTCGCACCGGGTCGCCGTCGGCTGCTACGACCTCGTCGACGGTGCGCTGGTGCGCAGCTTCCGCGAGGAGCTCGACGTGGTCGACGCCAAGACCGAGGTGCCGGGTCTGATCGGCCGTCCTCAGCCCGACCTCGTGCTGGTCAACGACGACGACCTCACGTTCGCCAAGATCCGCCTGGACGAGCGATCGCTCGCGACCCTCACCTCGCACGTGGGCGACATCGTCGACTCGCTCCCCCGCGCCCTGTGCTGGGCGGCTGTGTGGGACATGACCCGTGACGCCGAGCTGCCCACCCGCGCCTACGTCGCGACGGTGCTGTCCGGGATCGGCGGGGAGGGCGACATCGGGGTGGTGCAGTCGCTGCTGCGCCAGACTTCGTCGGCGCTCACCCTGTTCGCGGACCCCGCCTGGGCACCCATCGGGCGCGAGGCCCTCGCCACGGCCGCGCATGACACCCTGCTCACCGCCGAACCGGGCAGCGATCTGCAGTTGGCCTGGGCCCGCACCCTGACCTCGGTGGCGTCCTCCCCCGAGCACGTGTCGCTGGTCGCAGGCCTGCTGGACGGCTCGCGGGAGCTCCCCGGTCTCGTCATCGACACCGAGCTGCGCTGGACCCTGCTGCTGCGGCTCGTCGTGAGGGGCGCGGCGGGCCATGGCGACATCGAAGCCGAACTCGAGCGCGACGCCACGGCGGCCGGCGAGCGTCACGCGGCGACCGCTCGCGCCCTGCGTCCGACCCTCGAGGCCAAGGCCGAGGCGTGGCGGCTGGCCGTGGAGGACGAGTCGATCCCCAACGCGGTGCAGTCGGCCATCATCGGCGGCCTGTGGCACCCCGAGCAGCTCGAGCTGATGGCGCCCTACGTCGACCGCTACTTCGACAGCGTCGCGCAGGTGTGGGAGCAGCGGTCCGGCGAGCTCGCGCAGAACATCGTGATCGGCCTCTACCCGAGCCTGCTCGTCGACCCCTCGGTGGTCTCACGCACCGATGCCTACCTCGAGGAGCACGACGTCCAGCCAGCGCTTCGGCGACTTCTGGTCGAGGGACGCGACGGCGTGGCCCGAGCCCTGCGAGCCCGGGAGCGGGACGCGCGGACCTGACCCGTCGGGGTCGAGCGGTCTGGGCTGAGCGGTCTGGGCAGGGCGGTTCTGGGCAGGGCGGACTGGGCAGGGGCACGCACGTTCCTCGGCCGGGTGAACCACCCTCAGGCCGACCGGGCGTGAAGTCACCCGACCGATCACCGGCACCTCGCGAGGTGATCGGCTGGGTGAAGCGGTGAGCCGGGTCGAGCTAGTGAGCGGGGCGCACGGCGACGTCGTTCACCGGCTGGGCAAGCGCAAGGGGCGAGCCCTTCCCTGCAGAAGCGGCGACCTGGCGTACGGCGTCGACGATCCCGCCGGTGAGGTCCCCGCCCCGGAAGGCGCTGGTCATGGAGAGCACGGCGAGCGCAGCGACCCGGTCGGGGACCCGCCGGCGCACCTCGGGACCGGTGACGATCTCGACGTGGCGCTGCCCAGGCGCAACGACGAGCAGCACCGCTGAGCGGTTGCGCTCACCGAGGGCAGCGTGCAGGCGCTCGCACGCAGCACGGAACTGGCTGAGGTCCTCGAGCTCGAGGTCGCCGACGAGGACCGAGACGTCGAGGCCATTCTCCTTGCGACTGCTCCCGACGACCTGCTCGATGCGCTCCTGCTGGCGGGGCGTGAGCCCGTCACCAGTTGCCACTTGCCCCACCTCTCACGATGCCCCCGGTGTCAGCGGACTCCACGGCTGCTGCCGGGTCCGGAGGGCCGCCGAACCACAGCGGCGCGGCGCCCCAGCCCTTGGCCGGGCGGTAGCGCGTCCCCTTGACGATCCCGGGGAGCAGCACCAGCGCCGCCACGAGGAGCAGGATGACCGCCGGGGCGAGCACGTAGAGGCCCAGGGCCTCGAGGGTGGACAGCCCCCCGTCGGCCGGCGCCACCCCGCTCTCGAAGCCCAGCTGGTTGGTGGAGCCACCAGGCTCGCTGCCGCTGCACGCGGTCAGGACGAGGGTGGCCGGGCCGACCACGAACAGGGCTCGGGACCGGCGAAGCAGGACGTCGTTCACGCAGCGCAGGCTATCGGACGCCGTCCGAGACCCGCGCGGCAGGCTCATGTCCCGGGGCGTCCGACGGCGTCTGCGGGGAGACGCCCTCAGCCAGCAGGGCTGAGAGCCGACGCACCTCCGGCCGGTCGAGCAGCTCCTCGAGGTCGAGCGGCCGGCCGCTGCCATCGGCGACGGGGAGCCGCCAGTTGGGGTACTCGTCGACGGTGCCCGGCAGGTTCGGCTGGCGCAGGTCCCCGACGGCGTCACCGAGTGCGGCGAGGACCAACCGGCTCGGCGACTCGGTCAGCATCGCGTGCATGGCCAGCACGACGTCACCGTCGTGGCGCTCCAGCAGACCGCCGTCGTCGAGGCGCCGGAGCAGGGCGTGCCGGTCCTTGCGCACCCGCTCCTGCTCCTGCTCGAGGGAGAGCCCGAGCTGGCCGAGCTCATGGCGCACCCGGACGTGCTCCTCGGCGAGGAACCCGGCAGCGGTCGGGAGGTCGTGCGTCGTCACGGTCGCGAGGCTGAGCTCGCGCCACTGCTCAGGCGGCAGGAACTGCTCCCCCTCGGTCTCGAACCACAGGACCGAGCTCCCGAGCACCCCCGTGGCGGTGAGGGCCGAGCGGACCCGGTCCTCGACCGTGCCGAGGTCCTCGCCGATGACGATGGCGCCGGCCCGTTCCGCCTCGAGCGCCAGCACGGCGAGCAGCGCATCCGCGTCGTACGACACGTAGGTCCCCTCGGCGGCGGACGCCCCCGAGGGCACCCACCACAGCCGGAACAGGCCCATCACGTGGTCGATCCGCAGCCCGCCGGCGTGCCGGAGGACCCCGCGCACGACGTCGCGGAACGGCAGGTAGCCGAGCTCGGCGAGCCGGTCCGGGCGCCAGGGCGGCAGGCCCCAGTCCTGCCCCTGCTGGTTGAACGAGTCGGGCGGCGCGCCGATCGTGGTGCCGAGCGCCAGGGCGTCCTGCAGGGCCCACGCGTCGGCCCCGCCGGCGTCGACGCCGACTGCCAGGTCGTGCACGACTCCCACGATCATGTCCTGGCCCAGGCCCGCGAGCTGCTCGTCCACCAGCAACTGCACCCAGCACCAGAACGCGGTGCGCTCGGCGAACCTCTCCCGAGCCTGCGCGATGCCGGGGCCGTCGGGGCGCCGGACGTCCTCGGGCCAGCTCTGCCACGGCACGCCGTGCTCCTGCGCGAGGGCGCAGAACAGCGCGAACTCCTCAAGTGGCCTGCCCTGGGCGGCACGCCAGGACCTCAGTGGCTCAGCGCGGTGGGAGGGCCACAGCAGCTCCAGGGCTGCGAGCTTGGCCCGCCACACCGGGTCGCGGGGGATCCGGTCCACCTCGGTCTCTGGGCGCAGAGCGTCCACCGCAGCCCGGACGCCCTCCGGGGCCGTGGCGTACTCCGGCACTGCAGACATGCGCAGGGAGACGGCCGAGCGGAAGCGCCGGCTCGACGGCGAGTAGGGGGAGGCGGCGACAGGGAGGACGGGGGTCTCAGCGTGCAGCGGATTGAGCAGTACGACCCCGGCCCCGTCGCTGGCGGCCCGCTCGACGATCGTGCGCAGGTCGCCGTAGTCGCCCATCGCCCACGAGTCGGCGCTGCGCAGGCTGTAGAGCTGGACCATCCAGCCCCAGGTCCGGTCGAGCCCGTCCGGGAGCTCGATGCGGTCGGGCGCGACGACGAGCACCGACTCCGCAGAGTCACTGCCTGCGGTCGCGCGCAAGCGGTGCCAGCCGAGCGGGAGGTCGACCAGCGCGGCGGCTCTGCGCGCAAGCCCGTCCCGACGACCGGTGACCTCACCGGAGAGGGGCAGGTCCAGCGTCGTGCCGTCCTCGAGCTCGAGCTGCAGGACGACGTCGACGCCTTCGGGGGCATGCGTCACGACCTCGCCGGAGCGGCCCCGCACGATCACGGAGGCAGGGATCAGGCGCCGCCACGGAGCCGCCTCGCCCTCGAGCAGCGCGTGCGAGACGACGGCCGGGCTCGTCGCGTCGACCCCGAGGGCGGCGAGGGCGGACACCACCGCCGACGCGGAGACGGCGATGCGGGTGCCGGCGAAGTCCACGTAGCTGGCGCTGACGCCGTGGGCGGCGGCAAGCCGTTCGAGCTCAGGCGAGATCGGCCTTGAGGTCGGGTTCGTCGGGGGGTTCACCGGTGCCTCCTGCCCCTGTGGCCGACGCTCACCCGCGCCGGTCCTGGTCGGTGCGCAGGCACGAGTAGCCGATCAGGTCGTGGTAGGAGCCCTGTCGCCACTGCGCGCCGCGCTGGACGCCCTCGCAGTGGAAGCCGGCCCGCAGCAGGGCCTTCTGCTCCGCCACGTTGTCGACATCGGTGCTGGCGGTGACGCGATGGACGCTGGTCGTGACGAACAGGTACTCGACGAGCAGCCGCTGGGCACGTGCTCCGTGCCCTCTGCCCCAGGCCTCGGGCCGCAGCGAGATGCCGAGGTCCAGCGCCTGGGACCCGGGACCAGGTCCGTACGGCACGGGCCGCCACTGCACTGTGCCGAGCGGGACGTCGTCCCCGTCGGTCACCACCAGCTCACCCCCGCCCGGGACCGTCACGTGCGTCGTCCGCTCCGCACCCGGCGGGGGGTCGCCACGCCAGTCCTCGAACGTCGACGCCGGCTCGTCGTGCCAGCGCGCCAGCAGGGCCAGCTCGTCCGTGCGCGCGGGCCGCAGTCTCGTCACCGGCGCCTCGATGTCCCTACCCGGGTCAGCCACCAGGTCCTGCTGTCTCACCACAGTCGGCTCACCACAGTCGGCTCACCACAGTCGGGTCACCACAGTCGGGTCACCACAGGTCGGGCCGGCGCCCGGCCCAGGGGGACGCCTGCTCGAGCTGGGCGGACAGGCGCAGCAGGGTGAGCTCGTCGGCGGGCCGCCCGACGAGCATGATGCCGACGGGGAGACCGGCCGCGGTGTGGTGCAGAGGAACGTTCACCGCAGGCTGGCCGCTCGTGTTGTAGACCCCGGTGAACGGGGTCCACCCGATCATGCGGTCGAACTCCGCGCGCGGGTCGCCGGCCTCGCGGAACCAACCGACCGGCGCGGGCAGCGAGGCCAGCGTCGGCGTCAGCACCACGTCGTACGCAGCGGTGGCCGCGATCGCCAGGCGCCCGGACAGCTGCAACGCCCCGAGCGCGGCGGTGTACTGGACGGCGCTCGCCGCCCGGCCGCGCTCACGCAGCCACCGGGTCAGGGGCCGCAGCTCCGCCTCTCGTGCCGGGTCCACCGGGACCCCCGCAGCGCTCACTGCCCAGACGGTCTCGAAGGACGTCACCAGCGATGGGTCGAACGGCGAGGCGATGTCCTCGACGTCGTGCCCGAGCGAGCTCAGCAGGGCGCTCGCCGACTCGTAGGCGGCCACCACGTCCTGATGCAGACCGCCATCTCCGAGCCCGTTCGAGCAGTAACGGCCGATTCGGAGCCTGCCTGGCTCCTCGTCGCACGCCGACAGGAAGCTCTGCGCCGGCGGCGTGGCCCAGTGGGGGTCACCGGGCATGGTGCCCGCCATCGCGTCGAGCAGGGCGGCCGCGTCGCGGACGCTCCTCGCGAGTGGCCCGTTGGTGGCCAGCCCGTTGAGGTCGCCGATCACAGGTCCGGCGCTGATCCGGCCGCGGGCCGGCTTGATGCCGAACAGCCCGCAGGCGCTCGCGGGGATGCGGATCGAACCGCCGCCGTCGCTCCCCTGGGCGAACGGCAGCAACCCTGACGCGACGGCCGTGGCCGCTCCTCCGCTCGAGCCTCCGGCTGAACGGCTGAGGTCCCAGGGGGTTCTGGCGGGTGGGGCCACGTCGGGCTCGGTGTAGCAGGGCAGTCCGAACTCCGGGGTGCTCGTCTTGCCCAGGCTGATCGTCCCGGCGGCGCGGAGCTTGTCGACGACGAAGTCCGACCGCGGGGGGACCCAGTCGGCGAAAGTCGACGAGCCGAACGTGGTGCGTACGCCGGCCGTGAGGTTGAGGTCCTTGATCCCGATCGGGACGCCGTGCAGCGCAGGCAGGACCTCCCCCGCCGCGACGGCTTCGTCGGCCTGCCGGGCCTGCTCCCGGGCGGCGTCCAGGGTGAGTGTGACGAAGGCCCCGACCGTCGCGTCGAGCCGCTCGATCCGCGCCGCGTAGTGCTCGACGAGGTCTCGCGCGCTCGTCTCGCCGGTTGCGACGGCACGAGCCTGGTCAAGGGCTGACAGGTCGTGCAGCGAGGTCATGGGGGGAACCTACGCGGGCTCTTCCCACGCGAGGTCGTCGGCCGAGGTTGCTGGCCCACCGTCGAGGTAGGGCTCCCACCGCGGGTCGACGCGCCGCGCCCCCACCACTCGCCACGCAGCACCGAGCGGCGCCGACGGCCGTGCGCGCAGCCGCCAGCCGAGCTCGGCGATCGCCCGGTCGGCCTTCACGTGGTTGCACCGGCTGCACGCCGAGACGACGTTCTCCCAGGTGTGCGGGCCACCCCGGCTCTTCGGCACGACGTGGTCGAGGCTGGTCGCTGCTGCCCCGCAGTAGACGCACCGCCCCCCGTCGCGCGCGAAGACCGCCTTGCGGGTCAGCGGGACGGTCGGCCGGTACGGCACGCGGACGTAGCGGGACAGGCGTACGACTGCCGGCACGGTTAGTGCCGTGCGCTCGCTGTGCAGGACCCCGTCACCGTCAGCGACGGCCACTGCCTTGGCCGTGAGCACGAGCACAGCAGCGCGACGGCTCGACACGACGCAGAGCGGTTCGTAAGTCGCGTTCAACACCAGGGCCGATCCGTCTGCGGTTGCCATCCCGTCCTCCTCCCGCTGGAGTCTGTCCGACTCGGGCGCGATCCGCCACGGGTTCCTGGCGCAGCTCCCTCCTACAGTCGTCGGCATGCTCGCCGCCTCCACCCTGTCCTCCGTCAAGGCGGCGCTCCCCCGAGTCGCTGCCGACTCTCAGGACGGCATCGCCGGCGACCTGACCGAGTGGGTGCAGAAGGAGGCGCCGCAGTGGGGCGCGGCCCTGCTGCGGATCGTCGTGGTCTTCGTGCTGGCCCTGGTCCTGCGCGCCCTCGTCCACCGGGCGATCCAGCGCGTGGTCCGCCGGGCGATCTCCGCGCCGACCGTCCCCGAGACGCTGCGGCAGCGCCTGGTGGATCAGGGCCCGATCATCGCCGCCGAGCGTCGCCGACAGCGGTCCGAGACGGTCGGGAGCGTCCTTCGTTCCGTGGCCTCGATCACCATCTTCGGCGTCGCCTTCGCCACCGTGCTCGGGGAGCTGGGGATCGCCCTGGGTCCGGTCCTCGCCTCGGCCGGGATCATCGGCGTGGCCGTCGGGTTCGGCGCCCAGAACCTCGTGAAGGACTTCCTGTCCGGCATCTTCATGATCCTCGAGGACCAGTACGGCGTCGGCGACGCCATCGACGTCGGCGAGGCGACCGGCGTGGTGGAGGCCGTGGCGCTCCGCACGACGAGGCTGCGCAGCGTCGACGGCACCGTCTGGCACGTCCGCAACGGCGAGATCCTGCGGGTCGGCAACATGAGCCAGGGCTGGTCCCGCGCCCTGCTCGACGTCTCCGTCGCCTACGACACCGACGTCGCGCTCGCCTCGAGCGTGCTCAAGCAGGTCGCCGACGACGTCTGGCACAGCGAGGCCTTCGGCGGGTCGATCCTCGAGGAGCCGGAGGTGTGGGGGGTCGAGAACCTCGGCATCGACGGCATGGCGATCCGGCTCGTCGTCAAGACTGCTCCCCTGGAGCAGTGGAAGGTGTCACGCGAGCTGCGGCACCGGATCAAGGACGCGTTCCGCGAGGCCGGCATCGAGATCCCGCTGCCTCAGCGGTCGTTGTGGCTGCGCACCGATCCGGCCGCCGCGCCCACGCTGGTGCCCGACAGCGGTGAATCGACCCCTGAACAGCCTTCGGGACCCGTGCCACGTCCAGCCAACTGAGGCAGCGGGGCTCCTGAGGCAGGATGGTGCCCGTGGCGAGCCTCTACGAGCAGGTCGGCGGTGAGCCGGTCTTCCGGCAGCTGGTCGCCGACTTCTACTCCGGCGTCGCCACCGATCCGGTCCTGCGGCCGCTCTACCCCGACGACCTCGGCCCAGCCGAGGAGCGCCTGCGCATGTTCCTGGTGCAGTACTGGGGAGGCCCCGGCACCTACTCCGAGCAGCGCGGCCACCCGCGCCTGCGCATGCGGCACGTCTCCTGGCAGGTGGGCGAGCCCGAGCGGGACGCCTGGCTGACCCACATGGGCGCTGCGGTCGCGCGGATCGATGTCCCGGAGGCGGCACGCGCGGCGATCTGGGACCACCTCGAGCGAGCGGCCCACTCCCTGGTCAACCACCCGCCGGCCGACGACAGCCTGCTGCAGTAGGGAAGGTCACTTCCCGCTGGCAGGAACTCAGTGGACCACTGCCGTACCTTCGGCCTCGTGGCGGGCCGGGGGGGGGGCGCGCCCTGGAGGTGCTGTTATGGTCGCGCTTGCTCGGTTCGTCCTTCGCCGCAAGGCGCTGGTGGGCGTCTTCTGGTTGATCGTCATGGCCGCCGGAGGCATTACGGCGGGCACCACCGTCGACCGGTTGACGGTCGACTTCTCGCTCCCGGGCCAGCAGGGCTACGAGACCGAGAAGCAGTTGCTGCAGACCTACGGCAACGGTCCCGACGAGGGCACCTCGATCGTGGCCGTCACCGTCCCGGCTGGCACCACCGTGGCCGCCGAGAAGCCGGAGGTGGACGGCGTCTTCCTGGCCCTGCAGCGCGACTTCCCGCAGTACCGCGTCGCGTGGCCGGGCAACACCGGCTCCGACCGGTTCGTCACCGACGACGGGCGCACGGCGTACGGCGTCGTCGTGGACCAGCGCTTCACCGGCTTCACCTTCGTCCCCGCCTTCCGGCAGGCTGCTGACCTGCTGGCCGCCCAGGAGGAGAGCACCGGTTTCGACGTGCGCACGACGGGCTACTTCGAGCTCTCGGAGGGCAACGCGGCCGGCTCCGAGGGCGGCGAGCCACCCAGCGTGCTCGGTGAGACGCTGCTTGGAGCCTTCGGCGCGTTGATCGTGCTGCTCTTCGTCTTCGCGTCGTTCATGGCCCTCGTACCGTTGGTGATCGCCGCGGTCTCGATCATGTCCACGTTCCTGTGCGTGCTCGCCGTCAGCTACCTCACCGACGTCAGCTTCGTCGTCCAGTTCCTCATCGCCCTCGTCGGCCTCGGGGTCGCCATCGACTACTCGCTCCTGGTCGTCACCCGTTGGCGCGAGGAGCGCGAGCACGGTCGCGAGAACTCCGACGCCGTGGTCGAGGCGATGCGCACCGCTGGCCACGCCGTCGTGTCCTCGGCCGGCACGGTGGCCATCTCGCTGCTCGCCCTGGTCGTCGTGCCCGTGCCGTTCCTGCGCAGCATGGGCATCGGCGGCATGCTCATCCCGATCGTCAGCTCGCTGGTCGTCCTGACCCTTCTGCCGGCCATCCTCGCCAGCATCGGGCCATGGGTCGACTGGCCACGACTGCGGCACGAGAACAGCGCCTCGAGGGCCTGGTCGGGCTGGGCCCGCGGGGTCAACCGGCACCGGTGGCTCGCCGCCGGCGTCGGCCTCGTCCTGCTCGGTCTGCTCGTGGCGCCGGTTTTCGACATCCGGGTGGGTCAGGCGCGCACCGAGTCGCTCGCGACGCAGGGCCCGGCGGTGGAGGCGCTCGCCGACCTCCGGGGCGGCGGTGTCCCGGCCGGGATCGTGACGCCTCTCGAGGTGCTCGTCCGCGGAGCAGACGCGACCCAGTCGGCAGAGCAGGTCGTCGAGGCCGTCAGCAGGGTCGACGGCGTCGCCTTCGCGACGCTGCCGGACGACCCGACCTGGCGCAAGGACGGGAGCGCCGTCGTCGAGGTCGTGCCGGAGGAGGAGCTGGTCGACACCCAGGCCGCTGCTGTCGTCGAACGCATCCGCGACTCGGTGAGTGACATCGACGGCGTCGTCGGGGTCGCCGGGCCGGGCGCCACGGTGCTCGACTACACCGAGGCCGTCTTCAAGAAGTTCCCGCTGGTCATCCTGCTGATCTCCATCGCGACCTACCTGCTGCTGGTCCGTGCCTTCCGCTCCCTGCTGCTGCCGCTCAAGGCGGTGCTGCTCAACGTCGTGTCCGTGGCGGCGACCTTCGGCTTCGTCGTGCTGTTCTGGCAGCAGGGCAAGGGCTCGGAGCTGCTGTTCGACATCTCGGCGACCGGAGCGGTGACCTTCTGGCTCCCGGTGCTGATCTTCGCCTTCCTGTTCGGGTTGTCCATGGACTACGAGGTCTTCATCCTCGCCCGCATGCGTGAGGAGTACGACAAGGTCGGCTCGACGCGCACGGCTGTCATCGAGGGGCTCGGACGCACCGGCCGGCTCGTGACCTGCGCGGCGCTTATCCTGTTCCTCGCCTTCATCGCGCTGGCCTCCGCCCCGGGCACCGACATCAAGGTGCTGGCCACCGCCCTCGGGGTGGGCATCCTCATCGATGCCACCATCGTCCGTGCGCTGCTGGTGCCCGCACTCGTCTCCCTGCTGGGCGAGTGGAACTGGTGGCTGCCCACTTGGCTCGCCAAGCCCCTGCGCGTCGAACCGTCGCCGCGGCGGACCGAGCCCGTGCACGTGCCCGGGCAGCGGGGCGAGCTCGCCGAGCAGGAGACGGTCCACTAACCGGGGCTGCGCTCCCCGCTGACCACCCTGGGGGACTGAACCTCGTGTGCGGGTCGACGACAAGATCATGCGCAGGATCGCTGCATTCGAGGGCCCGAGGACGCGCTTCAACCCAGCGATCCTGCGCATGATCAAGGCGCAGGCGGCCCGCTCAGCGCCGGCGGATCAGCTCCGGGCGCCCGGGTGCTCCGGGCCCGTGTCGCCGCTGACCGCGTCGTCCACGTCCTGGGCCGTGGCCATCACACCCGACAGCGGATCGCCGCCGGCAGTGCCGCCGTCCAGTGCCTGCGAGGGCTGCTCGTCGCCAGGCTCAGGCCCCGTGGTCAGGGTCCCGCTGGAACCGGCCCGCGACAGCCCCGGGCTCGCGTCGCGCTCGGCGTGCTCAACCTCCGGGTTGGCGTCGGCCTTGAGGCCGTCGTGGGGCTCGGGCGGGAGCGGCTGGGTCATGGGTCTCCTCGTTCTCGGGCGGCGGATCCGCTCGGACATCCCTGCCCCTGAGACAGACCGGGAACCCAGTGGCCCCGCAGCTCAGGCTGCTCGGGCGGCGAGCTGGCTCCGGGCCAGCAGCCAGCCGAGGGCGACGCCGAGCAGGTCGGCGACCACGTCGAACGGGTCGCCGCTCCGGGTCGCCAGAAGGACCCCCTGCACCACCTCGCTGACAACCGCGTAGGACGCCAGCACAGCCAGCACGACAGGCCGGCCACCCAAGCGCCAACGGGCCGTCGCTGCGAGCAGTGCGAACAGACCGAGGTGCACGATCTTGTCCGACCCGGGGAACGGCGAGACGCCCCCGTCCGAGGGGGAGAACAGCACGACGGCGCTGAGCGCAGCCACGACGGCGAAGCTCGGGCCGGCCCAGCGGCCGGCGCGAGCAGTCGCCGAGGTCGTGCTCAGTCGCGGGTGAGCTTGCGGTAGGTGACGCGGTGCGGACGCGCGGCGTCCTGCCCGAGCCGACCGATCTTGTTCTTCTCGTACGACTCGAAGTTGCCCTCGAACCAGTACCAGGCGGCCGGGTCCTCCTCGGTGCCCTCCCACGCCAGGATGTGCGTCGCCACCCGGTCGAGGAACCAGCGGTCGTGGCTGATCACGACGGCGCAACCAGGGAACTCGAGCAGCGCGTTCTCGAGGGACCCGAGTGTCTCGACGTCGAGGTCGTTGGTCGGCTCGTCCAGGAGCAGGACGTTGCCGCCCTCCTTGAGCGTCAGTGCCAGGTTGAGCCGGTTGCGCTCACCCCCCGACAGCACACCGGCCTTCTTCTGCTGGTCCGGCCCCTTGAAGCCGAAGGCGCCGATGTAGGCCCGGCTCGGCATCTCCTGCGCACCGACCTGAATGTAGTCGAGCCCGTCCGAGACCGTCTCCCAGACGGTCTTCTCGGGATCGATGCCGCCGCGGCTCTGGTCCACGTAGGACAGCTTCACCGTGTCGCCGACGCGGACCAGACCGTCGTCGGCCTTCTCCATGCCGACGATGGTCTTGAACAGGGTCGTCTTGCCGACACCGTTCGGGCCGATGATGCCCACGATGCCGCCGCGCGGAAGGTCGAACGACAGCCCGTCGATGAGCACGCGGTCGTCGAAGCCCTTCTTGAGGTCCTGAGCCTCGATGACGACGTTGCCCAGGCGCGGCCCGGCCGGGATCTGGATCTCCTCGAAGTCGAGCTTGCGGGTCTTCTCCGCCTCGGTGGCCATCTCCTCATAGCGGGCGAGGCGGCTCTTGCTCTTGGTCTGGCGGCCCTTGGCGTTCTGGCGGACCCACTCGAGCTCGTCCTTGAGCCGCTTGGAGAGCTTGGCGTCCTTCTTGCCCTGGACGGCGAGGCGCTCCTGCTTCTTCTCGAGGTAGACCGAGTAGTTGCCCTCGTAGGGGTAGGCCCGACCCCGGTCGAGCTCGAGGATCCACTGGGCGACGTTGTCGAGGAAGTAGCGGTCGTGGGTCACGGCCAGCACCGCCCCGGCGTAGCGGGACAGGTGGTTCTCCAGCCACTCCACGCTCTCAGCGTCGAGGTGGTTGGTGGGCTCGTCGAGCAGCAGGAGGTCGGGCGCCTCGAGCAGCAGCTTGCACAGGGCGACGCGACGGCGCTCGCCACCGGACAGGTGGCCGACCGCCTCGTCCGGCGGCGGGCAGCGCAGGGCGTCCATCGCCTGCTCGATCTGGGAGTCCAGCTCCCACGCCCCGGCCGCCTCGATCTGGTCCAGCAGCGGCTCCTGCTCGGCCATGATCGCCTCGAAGTCGGCGTCGGGTGCGCCCATCTTCTCGTTGAGCTCTTCGTAGCGGAGCAGGACGTCGCGGATCACCTTGACGCCGTCCTCGACGTTCTCCCGCACGGTCCGGCTCTCGTCGAGGACCGGCTCCTGCATGAGCATGCCGACGGTGAAGCCCGGCGTGAGCTTGGCGTCCCCGTTCGAGGGCTGGTCGAGGCCAGCCATCATCTTGAGGACCGTCGACTTGCCGGCACCGTTGGGGCCCACCACGCCGATCTTCGCGCCGGGGAGGAACGACAGCGTCACGTCATCGAGGATGACCTTGTCGCCGACCGCCTTGCGGACCTTCTGCATCGAGTAGATGAACTGCGCCATGGGCTAGGAGCCTACGGGAGGGTGCCGGGGCAGGCCCCTGGCGGCAGAGCCGCCCCGCGCGAAGCGCAACGGCTCTGCCGCGACCTGTTCCCGGGGGCAGCGGAGCCGCTCGTCAGGCGGCCGTACGCACCGGAGCCGGGAGGGGGCCGCCGTCCTCGAGGAAGCCGGCGTAGGACGGGTCCGCGCTCACCCCGTCCTCCTCGTCGGCCCGAGGACGCCCGGGGTCGGAGGTGACCGTGAGCGGGGCCGTGCGCTCCTGGACCGCCTTGGCGCGCAGTAGGTCGAAGCCGACGGTGGCCGCGTCGATCTCGAGGCCGCTGCGCTTCTCGCCCTGCTCGGTGGTCCACGAGCTCGCACCCAGGCGCCCCGTCACGACCACGCGGTCCCCCTTCTGCAGGGACGCCGCGACGTTCTCGGCCAGGCCGCGCCAGCAGGTGACGCCGAACCAGATGGTCTCTCCGTCTGACCACACGTCGCTCGCCTTGTCGTGCTTGCGGGGGGTCGAGGCGACGCGGAAGTCGGTGACCACGGCGCCGCTGGGGAGCACGCGCGTGCGGGGCGGAGCGCCGACGTTGCCGACGACGGTGATGTGGGGCTCGTGCACGACTGCCTCCAGGGCTCGGTCCGACGGCTGGTCCGCCGGTCTGCCCGACAGTGCAGCGGACGTCGGCCTGACGGGCCGGTGCCGAGGCACCTGTGGATGCCGCACCACCCTGTGGACGGCTCCGTCCTGCGCTGTGCGCGGAACGGCAGGGCGGCGATCGGCGAGGTCTGCGCGACGGTGACCGGGAGCAGGGAGCGAGCCCCTCAGTCCTCGTCCGGCTCACTGCGCATCAGGGGTGGCGTGAGCCACTGGGCGCTCCCGCGCTCGAAGAGCAGGGGCGGGCGGCCCCCCGTCTCGGACGCCGGACGGTCGGACTTCCTGGCCGGACGGAGCAGGTCCTCCGTGCCGAGCATCTTGCGACGGAAGTTCGGCAGGTCGGGGATGCGGCCCCAGACCGCGCCGTAGACCCGACGCAGGTCAGCGAGGCTGAACGGCTCCGAGACGAACTGCAGGGCCAGCGTCGTGTACTCGAGCTTCGCCCGGACCCGCTCCAACGCGTCGGACAGGATCAGGGCATGGTCGTACGCCAGCGTCGGGGCCTCCCCCGCGTAGGGCTGCCCGTCGAGCCAGGCGGCCCGCTGGGCATCGAGGTCCAGGTCCTCGACCGGCCAGTACCTCGCCTTGGCCGCGTCGGAGCCCGCCTGCGGGTCCGGCAGGTCGGGAGCGAGGGCGAAGTAGGCGACTGAGGCGACGTGCAGCCCGGCGCGGATCCGCGGGTCGCGGCCCGGGTCGCTGTAGGTCTTCACCTGCTCGAGGTGACCGCCCACGGTGGTCCAGTCGAGACCGGTCTCCTCGTTCAGCTCGCGAGTAGCTGCGGTGTCGGCGTTCTCTTGGCCGTGCTCGACGTGACCGCCGGGCAGGGCCCAGAACCCCTTGAACGGGTGTTCCGCCCGCTCGATCAGCAGGGCGCACAGGACCCCGTGGCGGATCGTGAAGATGTTGAGATCCACGGTCAGGGCGAACGGCGGGAAGGCGGACGGGTCGTAGGCGGCCACGAAGGCGTCCTCACCGGGTCGACTGCCGGTCTTCGTCACGTCCATGCCCCCTCGACCAGGACGCCGGCCGCCCGGGCCCGCTCGACGGCCTTGGCGTCGTCGCCCTCATGCAGACCCACGAACCTCGTCAGCGCCAGGGGCATCTCGACTCGGAACCCGAGATCAGCTGCGTCGACGGCTGTCTCGACCACGCAGTAGTCGCCGGCCAGACCGACTACGACCAGCCGGTCCACGCCGTCGCGGCGCAACCAGTCACCGAGCACCGTCGCCTCGGTGGCACCGGTCTGCGGGTCGCGCACGGAGAAGCCGCTGTAGCCGTCGCAGCCGTCGGCCCCCTTCTGCACGACGGGGCCGTTCACGACCAGCTCGGCGAGCAGCCCGGCGCCGGGCGTGCCCGCGACCCCGTGCGGAGGCCAGATCCCGCCCTGCGTGACGAAGTGCGGCGTCTGCTCGGGGTGCCAGTCCTGGGTGAAGTAGGCCTTGCCGCCTGCACTCAGCACCTCGGCGGTGAGGGCGTTGACCGGCGCGACCAGGTCCTCTCCGTCCTGCACGTAGAGGCTCCCGGACGGGTCGCCGAAGTCGACCTGCATGTCGACGACGATCACGGCGGTGGTGGATCCGTACGGCTGGTCCTTCACGTTGTTCTCCTCAGGTGTGCCGGCGGGGGTCGCCGGGGGCGCGGTCACAGGCTGGCCGCGAGGTGCGCACCGAAGCCGGAGTCGGCCACCTCGAGCGCTCCCGGAGGGAGCTCGGCCATGACCTGGGCGTGGAAGATTCGGATCTCCTCGAGTGTCGGCTCGTGGACGATCCGCCCGGCCCGCATGACCGGGACGGTGAGGACCCGGCCCGGGAAGGTCTCGGAGCTGTCGGGCACGTGGCGCAGCACGATGCGCTCCTGGACGGCGTGGCCGACGTTGTCCAGCACCCGATAGGCGATCTTGCGGCCCCCGACGCTGACCTTGCCCTTCGCCTTCTTCTCGACCGGTCGCAGCGGGGCGTCGGCCCCGTCGGAGTCGGCGACCGCCACCAGCTTGAAGACCATGCCGCAGTTCGGCCCGCCCCTCGAACCGGTGACCAGCCGCGTCCCGACGCCGAACCCGTCGACCGGCGCGTCGGCCATGGCGGCGATGTTGTACTCGTCCAGGTCGCTGGTGACGAGGATGCGCGTGCCCGTGGCGCCAAGGCTGTCGAGCAGCGCGCGTGCCTTGCGGGCCTCCTCCCCCAGGTCGTCGCCGCTGTCGATCCGGATCGCGCCGAGACTCGTGCCGGCGGTCGCCACGGCTGTGCGGATGCCCTGCTCGGTGTCGTAGGTGTCGACCAGCAACGAGGTCCCGGCCCCGAGTGCGCGCACCTGGCTGGCGAAGGCGTCGCGCTCGTCCCGGTAGGACATCGTGAAAGCGTGGGCCGCCGTGCCGGTCGTCGGGATGCCGTACAGGTAACCGGCAGCCAGGTTGCTCGTCGCGGTGAAGCCGGCCAGGTAGGCGGCACGGGCTGCGGCGAGGGCCGACTGCTCGTGCGTGCGGCGGCTGCCCATCTCGATGATCGGACGACCCTCCGCGGCCACCACCATGCGGGCTGCCGCCGAGGCGATCGCCGAGTCGAAGTTGAGGATGGACAGGACGAGGGTCTCCACGAGGACGTCGCCGAGCGTGCCTGAGACGGTGAGGATCGGCGAACCCGCGAAGTAACAGTCGCCTTCGCGGTAGGCGTCGACGTCGCCGTGGAAGCTCCAGCTCTCGAGGTAGTCGGCACAGGCCCGGGTGATGGCACCGGCGTCACGCAGGTAGGCCAGCTCTGCCGGGGCGAAGCGGAAGTCGCGCAACAGGGGCAGGAGTCGCCCGAGACCAGCCACCACGCCGTACCGCCGCCCGTGCGGCAAGCGCCGGCCGAAGGCCTCGAAGACCGCCTTGCGGTCCTGCACCCCGTCGGCGATCCAGGACGAGAGCATGGTCAGCTCGTAGCGGTCAGTGAGCATCGCCGGCCCGGGCATGGTCGTCTGGGCCGTCAGGCTCTCCGACAGCGCCGCCTGCGTCGGGATGGGGTGCATGCTCGACCCTCCGGGTTGTAGTCATGCTGACCATAACATGGGGGTCGGCCGTCGCCGCGGTCCGTCAGGCCGCCGCCCACCGCCTGGCGGCAGGCTCGGGCAGACTCAACGCCGCGAGACCCTGATGCCGAGCCCGTCTCTGGCTTCTCCACCCAGGCGTCAGGCCCCGCGCCCGTAGCTCAGGGGATAGAGCAGGTGCCTTCTAAGCACTTGGTCGCAGGTTCGAATCCTGCCGGGCGCGCCGTCAGCCGAGCAGCGGGTGAGCGGAACTGCGCCGGCGTCAGAGACGGCTGCCTCGGACGGGCGGCACGGTCGTGCTCACGACCGGCGTCTCGACCGGGTCAGGCGAGACGGGCGCCAGGTCGGACGCACCAGAGCGGTACCGGAAGGTCGTGCTGTCGTCCTGGACGACGAAGGTCTCGACCCCACTGCGCGACCAGTGAAGGACCAGCAGCCCGTACCGTTCGGCGAGCCGCGCCAGGGTGGAGAAGGCGGTCATGTCGACGACCGGACGCCCGGCGGCGCTCGGCATCGGTTGCACCTCGACGAGGATCGAGGCGTAGCGCCGGTGGATGCCGTCGGCCTCGCTGCGCGGGGCGGACCGACGCGCGACGGTCAGCAGGAGTGCGCCGGCCAGCAAGCCAGCGAGCAGGACGCCGGCGGACACGACGCGCAACACCTTGACCGGCAGCGTGCGCCCCAGCACGCCCAGGCGGCGGTCCGCCTCGACGGCGACCGCTGTCTGCGCCGGGTCGGTCACGCGCAGCGCCGCGGGGTCTCCGGCCAGTTCGAGCCGCAGCGGCGTCAGGTCGAGGGGAAGGGCCGGCCGGAACGCCGCCGCGCCGACGGCCTGGATGTCGGCGACGACCCGCACGGCCACGCGCTCGACTGGGAGCCCCGTGGCGGCGGCAGCAGCCTGCGCCCTGGTCGCCAGGGCCGGCAAGTCGAGCCGAACGGCCCCCTGCTGCTCCCCGGTCGGGACCGCACTCCTCTGCGCGAGAGGCAGGGTCGTACGCCACCCCGACGCGGTCGAGAGCTCTGCGACGACCGCAACCGTCGCCGGCGGACCGGCGTAGGCGTAGCGCACCTCGACGACCTCGGCCAGGCGGCGGAAGACGGGGTCCGGGGACGTGACGACGGTCCCGTCGTAAGCCGGGCTCGGGGCGACGGCGGCGGAGTAGCTGAACTCGACGGCGCCACCGGTGGCCCGGGGCACGGTCGTCCGCTCCGTCGTCGGCGTGGTCCACGCGACGACGCCGACCAGGCAGGAGAGCAGGACTGCGCCGGCGACGACCGACGCGGCGCCGTGCAGGGCCGGGGGCAGGGCGTCGAGCCGGGGGGGCGCGAAGGTGGGTCGGGCGGCGTGGCGGGACATGGTCCCCCTCCTTCGATGACTGCGGCGGGTCTGCGTGGCGGTGCCCCCGGCGAGCAGCAGGAGCGCTGTCCCGGCGAGGACGGGTGGGGCGGTCAGGCGGTCCATCCACGCGCCGCCCTGCGGGACCCTCAGCGCAAGGGCGCCGAGGACCGCGTCGGGTGGGATCAGCTCCGGATCGAGCCAGTCGTTGTTGTCGCCCTGCAGGACGAACCGGCCACCGTCCTCGGCGACGATCCGGTGCATGACCACCGTCTGCAGCAGCTCGCTGCGGTAGGCGACGACATCACCGACGGCGTAGCCGTCGGCCGGGAGCAGCACCGCGAGGTCGCCCGTCGAGAAGCGCGGCTCCATGCTGATGCCCTGCGTCTTGACGAGGGTGGCGCCACGAACCGCACCGCCCGGCCCGAGTGCCAGGCAGCTCAGCACCAGGACGGCGACGAGCGCGACGGCCGCACGGCGCGTGGAGTGCACGACTGGTCCCTTCTGCGGCCCGGCTGGTCAGTGACCAGCCGGGCCGCGCGATCAGGTGGGCAGGACTGGCTCAGGGCGGGGGAGCCTCCGGATCAGGCCCATCGCGGCCCGGGTCAGGAGACCGCGACGTTGAAGGCCGTGGCAGAAGCCGTCACGTAGCCCGCTCCGGCGTACGTGCAGGCAGCCGAAAGGCCGTCGGTGGCCACGGTGCAGGACTGCAGGTCCGCAGTGCCGAAGCCGGCAACCACTGTCCGTCCGGCCTGCGTCGCCGAGAACGTGATGGCGCTGGCGGTGATGGCGTCACCGTCCGCGGACAGCGTGTGCGACACCGCCGACGTGGTCGCGCCCGTCACGGTGTTGGTGCCGTAGCCGGCCACGGAGGTGACGACGGTGTTGCTGGCCGTGAACGCGGAACCGGTGGCGGCGACCACTCCGGCGACGACGACAGCGGCGAGGACCTTGGTGTTCTTGCGCATGGCTGTACTCCTTCAGTTCGGAAACCCGGCTGACCTCTGATGGGCCCCGTGGCTTTGCGTCCCCGGGTCACCCCGGGTTTGCCGTTTCGCTTGCTCTGTAGGCTTCGTCGTCGGCACACCCCTGAGCGGACTCCCGATCGGGTGCGACCCGAAGTGACCAGCCGCTGCTGCCGTAGGGAGGGGGCCGTTCAGCCCAGCGCGACGCCGACCGCGTGGATGAGGAGCCCGGCGAGAGCGCCGACCACGGTCCCGTTGATCCGGATGAACTGCAGGTCGCGGCCGACTGCCGCCTCGATCCGGGTCGAGGCGTCGCGGGCGTCCCACGACGCGACGGTGCGCTGGATGAGCAGGACGACGGTGTCGCCGTAGTGCTCCACGGCGTAGCGGACGGCCTGCAGCAGCCGCTCCTCCACCCGACGCTCCAGGTCCTCGTCGGCGAGAACGCGGGTGCCGACATCACTGACCAGCTGTGCGATCCGCTGCTGCAGACCGCCATCCAGCTCGTCGAGCGACAGGCGTACGGAGCTCAGCACGTCCTGCAGCACCGCATGGAGCAGGGACTGCAGCTTGGGGTCCTCCACCAGAGCCCGCAGCTGGTCGTCGACCGCCCTGGCCGTCTCGGCGTTGTAGCGCAGGTCGTCGGCGAGCGAGGCCAGCAGCCCGTCGAACCAGACCCGGAGCGGATGGTGCGGGTCTGCCTCGACCTCGACCAGCTTGGCGATCGTGACGGTGATGAGCTTGTCGACCCGCTTGTCAGTGGCGGCCAGCCAGCCGACCATGCCCTGGTCCTCGATGAACCGCTTGACCTGAGGATGCAGCTCGGTGCGGTGGGCCCGCACGTAGGCGAGCAGCCGGCTCACGCACACGTCGACCAGCGGACGCTGCCCCCGCCCCTCCACAGCCCGGGCGAGGAACTGCCCCAGCACCGGCGTATAGGACCGACGAGCCAGGTCCCGGCGGGCCAGCTCGAGGACGTAGTCGGTGACGGTCCGCTCGTCGACGGCATCGAGCGCCGCGGCGACCAGAACCGCTAGCTCGCGCCCGACGGCCTGCGCGCCCGCCGGTTCTGCCAGGTGCTCAGCGACCCGGCGCACGAGCCGTGCTTCGCCGATCTGGTCCGCGACGGCATCAGGGGTCAGGAAGTTGCCGGTGACGAACTCGCCGAGCTTGGTGGCCAGCTCGTCCTTCTTGCGCGGGATCAGCGCCGTGTGCGGGATCGGCACGCCGAGCGGGTGGCGGAACAGTGCCGTCACCGCGAACCAGTCGGCGACGCCGCCGATCATGCCGGCCTCGGCCCCAGCCCGGACGAAGCCGACGAAGGTGCTGTCCGGCAGCGCGAAGGTGACCAGGAACAGGGCCGCGGCGAAGACGAGGAGGCCCGTTGCCCGGCGCTTCATGCGGCTCAGACCAGCGGTGTCCGGCAGTAGCAGAGCGGGCAGGCCCGGCGAGGCGCTCACCAGCCGCCGGACGACCTGCGGCGGGGGCGCGACCGGCGGGCAGTCCCGAACAGCGATCGGGTGATCTCCCGGCCGGCCGCGCTCGCCGCTGAGCGCGCGAAGCTCTTGAAGACCGGCGAGCCGAGGATGTTCGACAGAGCGCCGCCTCCCCCGTCGCCCGGGTCCTGCCGGGGTGGCTGCACGGGTGCGCGCTGCTCCGGCTCCACCTGCACCGGGGGCGGGGCGGTCGGCGGGGCGACTCGGGCGAGCAACCGTTCGTACGCCGAGTCGCGGTCGACCGAGACGGCGTAGTCCGGCAGCAGCGGCGAGGCGCTCACCATCGACTGGAGCGCAGCGGGGTCGAGGGGCGCCATGGAGGACGCGGGCGGACGCATCATGGTCCACACGACCGGTGTCGGCGCACCTCGCTCGGACAGGATCGTCACCGCGGCCTCACCGATGCCCATCGAGGTGAGCAGCTCGGTCAGGTCGTACGCCTCGCTCTTCGGGAACGTCCCGACCGTCGCCTTGAGCGCCTTGGCGTCGTCGGGGGTGAACGCGCGGAGCGCGTGCTGGACCCGGTTGCCGAGCTGAGCGAGGACCTCCGACGGCACGTCCTTCGGCGTCTGGGTGACGAAGAAGACACCAACGCCCTTGGAGCGGATCAGCCGGACGGTGCGAGCGATCGCGTCGAGGAACGCCTCGCTCGCGTCGTCGAACAGCAGGTGCGCCTCGTCGAAGAAGAAGACCAGCTTCGGCTGCTCGACGTCGCCGACCTCAGGCAGGTCCTGGAACAGGTCGGCGAGCAGCCACAGCAAGAAGGTCGAGAACAGCTTCGGCTTGTCCTGCACAGCAGCAAGTCCCATCACAGACATCACGCCCCTGCCCTCGGGCGTCACCCGGAGCAGGTCGGCGGTGTCGAACTCGGGTTCGCCGAAGAAGACGTCACCGCCCTGGTCCTCGAGCCCGATCAGCTCGCGCAGGATCACCCCGGCCGTCGCCTTGGACAGACCGCCCAGCCCGGTGAGGTCGGCCTTGCCCTCCTCGGACACCAGGTGGGTGATGACCGCCCGCAGGTCCTTGAGGTCCAGCAGCGGCAGTCCGGCGCGGTCGGCGAAGTGGAAGACCAGTCCCAGGCTCGACTCCTGCGTCTCGTTGAGCCCGAGCACCTTGCTCAGCAGCAGCGGCCCGAACGACGTCATCGTCGCCCGCACCGGGAGGCCCGCCCCGAGCCCGCCCAGCGAGAGGAACTCGGCTGGGAAGGCCGTCGGGGTCCAGGCGGTGCCGGTGTCCGTCGCCCGCTGCCGCACCCGCTCGGTGTCAGCCCCGGGGGCGCCGACGCCGGAGACGTCGCCCTTGATGTCCGCCAGGAAGACCGGGATGCCCGCCGCCGACATCTGCTCCGCCATCAGCTGCAGCGTCTTGGTCTTGCCGGTGCCGGTCGCGCCCGCCACGAGGCCGTGCCGGTTCAGCATGGACAGCGGCATGCGGACCCGGGCGTCCGGGATCGCGGTGCCGTCAAGGACGACGCTGCCCAGCTCGAGGGCGGGGCCCTTCATCGCGTACGCCTCGGCCAGCTCGGCGGCCGTCTTCGCCATGGTTTCCCCTTCGCGTCGTGCCGTCGGCGGACCCTAGCCCGGCGCGCCCATGACCCGGCCGCCAGCGGTGTCCACGACGGCGGTGCCGTTGACGCAGACTGGCGGGCAGCGGGGACCGTTCGGGCGCGTGCGCACCACCGGGACGACCCCGGCGTACGGCTGCCCTCCCGGCAGCGTGACGGTGACGCTCACCGTGTCGCCCTCGGCGCGACGGCCCAGCGGCACGAGCAGGGAGCCGTCGACGACGGTGCTCGTGCACACCTCCTCGACGCACGCGGAACCGGCGGTGACCCCGGCGGGCAGGCGCACCGTGAGCTGCGAGACGCACCCCACCAGCGGGCAGGTCGCTCCCCCACCGCAACCGGCGACGGCGAGCAGCAGGGCCAACCGGTACCAGCGCATGCGGGCGATCTTGGCAGCCCGGGGGCGGTTCGGCCACGTAGCCTGCCCCCATGAGCGACCGGCTGGTGTGGATCGACTGCGAGATGACCGGGCTCGACCTCGGGAGCGACCTGCTCATCGAGATCGCCGCCCTGGTCACCGACTCCGAGCTGAACGTCCTCGGCGACGGGATCGACATCGTCATCGGAGCGAGCGCTGAGCAGCTCGAGCGCATGCCCGACGTCGTGCGCGAGATGCACGCGGCGTCCGGCCTCACCGACGAGGTGCTGGCCTCCGCCGTGACCCTGCAGCAGGCGGAGCAGGAGGTCCTGGCCTACGTGAAGCAGTGGGTGCCGGAGGCGAAGAAGGCCCCGCTGTGCGGCAACTCGATCGGCACCGACCGCGCCTTCCTCACCCGCGACATGAGGGTGCTCGACGAGTGGCTGCACTACCGCATGGTCGACGTCAGCTCGATCAAGGAGTTGGCCCGCCGGTGGTACCCGCGGGTCTACTTCAACGCCCCCAAGAAGGGTGGCGGCCACCGGGCCCTGGCCGACATCCTCGAGTCGGTGCAGGAGCTTCGCTACTACCGGCAGGCCATGTTCGTGCCGCAGCCCGGGCCGACCTCCGCGGAGGCGGCGGCAGTGGCAGCCGGGCTCTCGGCCGAGGCGGTTCCTGAGCCCGCCGCAGACCACGAGCAGACGTCGCCACCGACCGAGAACCTGGTCGTCCCGGACTAGCCGGCCCGCTATGCTGCCTGCCGCACCATGGTGGGTGTAGCTCAGCAGGTAGAGCACCGGGTTGTGATCCCGGTTGTCGCGGGTTCGAGCCCCGTCACTCACCCCACACGTCACCTCTTCGACCCTTACGCACCTACCGTCACGGAGCGTCACCCGCAGGACGCCGGTATGTGGGAGGTTGTTCGCGTGATGTCACTGGTCCGTGTCCTCAGGCGGAGGTCGTGGTGCTGAACCTCAGCGATCTCGACCGGTGGGCGGGCCAGCTCGAGAGCACGGCCGATGAGGTCCGCGCCGCGCAACGCCGACTCCAGTCCGAGCTCGGCGGCATGCACTGGACCTCGACGGCCCGCGAGCGCTTCGACACCGAGGTCCAGGACCACGTCGAGCGCCTGAGCCGGTCTGCCACCGAGCTGGATGAGGCGGCAGCGGCCCTGCGACAGCACCATGCCAGCGCCGTCCAGGCCCAGCACGCACTCGGCGAGGCGCTCGGGCAGGTGCTCGACGCAGCTCGGGGCGCTGCCGGGCAGGGCGTGGCGGCGGTGACCGGAGCGATGGACGATGCCCGGCAGGCCTTCGCCGACGCAGCCAAGGCCCTCCTCGAGACCGCGGACGACGGGCTCGACGCCCTCGGGCGCCTGATCGACCGATGAGCAGCGTGACCCACGGACTCCGGCGCCGTCTCCTGATCCCGGCCTGGCAGGCAGCCGCAGTCGCTGGCGCAGCTGGCGTCAGCGAGCGTGTGCCCACCGAGCTGCTCGAGGGCTCAGCAGGAGACCCGATCCCCACCTCGGACTCCGTCCTGGCCGCTGATGGGACCCCTTCGGCGCCGGCCATGGCGACGTTCGCCATCACCGCAGGCCCCGCCCGCCTGGTCCTCCGGGCCGGGACGGCCTACCGCCGGCGACTCACGCTCCTCGGTCTCGGCGACGAGCTCGGGGCCTCCCTCGCCCGCGACCTCGACGCTCCGGAGGAGGCCCGTCCGGTCGAGCACAGCGTGTTCTCCCTGGAGCTCCTCGCCGAGGAGCTGCTGCGCTGCCTGCCCGTGGTGCCGCTCGACCCCTCACCCCGAGCGGGTCTGCGGCGCGCCGATCCAGCACTGCTGCTCGCGGCGGCATCGGGTGACAGGTCGATGACGCCGGGCAGAGTCGCGGCCGGAGCTCAAGCCGAGGTGCTCAGCGCCCTCTCGGACCGCTTCGACGCATCGCTCGAGGTGACGGCGATCCACGACGGCCCGCCGCTGCTGGTGGACCGCCTGGTGTGGTTCAACGCCGACGGGCACTGGTGGCACGCGCGCCCCGACAGTGACGTCCACGGCGCTCCCGTCCTGGACGTGCTCCCGGTCGTGCCCGAAGACCTTCCCGCAGCCGTGGCTCCCCTGCTGAGCGGGCTGCTGATGGCGGGCACGTCATGACCGGGCCCGAGGCGCCGGTCCCCGTCGTCGGCGTGCAGGTGACCGGCGGAGCAGGTGGCATCGACGCGAAGTACGAGGACATGACCGCGCTGGCATCGCTCCTGGACGAGGTGGGGGACGACGTCCGCTCGGCGACGGTGCAGGTCGCCCGCATCGTGGCCGACCTTGGGAGCGACATGGACATGGTCGTCGCGGCAGCGCTCAGCCCGCGCACCGCCGCGAGTGCGGTGCTGCAGACCGGGCAGGCCGCCGCCAGCCTGCCCCCGCTGGTCGTCACGACCGAGGGACAGGCGTTGTTCCTGCGCACGGCCGTGCTTGCCTACCGCGCGGCCGACGAGGCGATCGAGCGCGGCACGGCGGAGCTGCAGGACCTCGTCGGCGAGCTGGTGGGGCGGCTCGCACCGGTGGCGGCGCTCGGGGCAGCCGCCGGCTACTTCGGCACCGGCGGAGCAGCCGCGCTCGCAGACCGGTTGGGCATGGACGGCCTCGCCGACGAGATCCTCCGGCGCCGCGCCCAGGCGCTCACCGACGCTCAGCGGATGCTCCTGGACAACCCCGACGCGTCCGAGTTCCTGCTCGGAGGCGCCGACGGGCTGGTCGAGGGGCTGGCGGCGTGGCTCCCGCCCGGGGCCGAGGCGCTCCTGCAGGCGCGGTTGGGCTACCCCTCCGACTACGAGGAGCTGATGCGGAGCCTGTCCACGTTCTTCCGCGACGGCGACCCGGTGCTGGGTCCAGGTGGAACGAGGCGGGCCGCGGAGGATGGCGGTCCTTCGCCGGACAGCCTCGCCCCCACGGACGTCGCGGGCTTGCTCGCCGGTGTCGACCGCCGCCAGGAACGGTCGCGCGGGGCGGTCCCGGGTGAGATCGGTGTCGTCCAGGTGGTGGACGCCGACGACACCAAGCGCTGGATCGTCCAGCTCCCCGGCACGGAGTCGTGGGCGCTGACCCCAGGATCGGTCGCCCGTGACCTGTCCACCAACGTCCACACCACAGCCGGGGGGACGACGGTCTACATGCGTGGCGTGCTTGCCGCCCTCGCCGAAGCCGGCGTCAGGAAGGGCGAACCGATGATGCTGGTCGGCCACAGCCAGGGGGGCATGACGGCTGCCGCGTTGACCGAGTGGCCCGAGTTCACCGACCGGTTCGACGTGACACACGTCGTCACCGCCGGGTCCCCCATCGCCCGGGACGCGGTGCCCCCCGGCGTGCAGGTCCTGGCCCTCGAGAACAAGTACGACCTCGTCCCCCGGCTCGACGGCCGCGCCAACGCAGACCAGAGCAACGTGACGACCATCCAGTTCGACCAGCAGCGAGGCGATCCCGGAGCCAACCACGCCCTCGCGAACTACGCCGAGGCGGCCGGCTCCCTCCCCGCAGACCACCCCTCGGTGGCTGCGTGGAACAACTCCGCCGCGGGTTTCCTCGATCCAGCCAACCGCGTGGTCGAGCACCCGTCCGAGCGGGTCAGCATCTCGAGGGCGCCGTAGTGATCCGGACCTGCTGGCGCCTGATCCCCGTCCTCGTCCTCGTCGTCGTCCTAGCAGCGTGCCAGACCGCTGATGACCCGCCTCGCGGGCCGAACCGGCCGAGCGGCGCGGAGAACAAGGCCGAGATGGCAAGGGTGGTCGAGCAGGCCCGGGGCCTCGGCCAGGTGATCGACGTCAGGGGCGTCTACGAGACCAGCCTCACGACGTCCGGGCAGACGGATCTGATCGCGACCGTCCCGGAGGGGACCCCACCAGCGCGGACGCAGGAGCTGGCCGATGAGCTGATCGCTCTCATCTGGCGAAGCCGGATCGACCCGATCACGACGATGGGAGCGACGGTCGTCCTGCCCGGCGGCGATCCCAGCCGGGGCTCCCTCGCTGGCCGGGGCATCAGTGGCTCAGACGGGGGGTTCGACCGGCTGGCCCAGAAGCTAGGACCGCGGCCGACCGGATGAGGCCTCCCTCTTCGAGGTCGACGCGCTGGCAGGTGGTGGCGCTGATCGCGTGTGCCGTCCTGATGACGGCGTGCGAGATCACCGATCCCCCCGCGGGTTCGGGCCGGCCCGGCAACGCGGAGAACAGAGCCGAGATGACGCGAGTGGTGGAGCAAGCTCGGGCGCTCCCTGATGTCCTCGACGCCAAGGGGGGCTGGGTGGCGAACATCACGACGTACGGGCAGACCGGCCTAGCCGCCACCGTCCCGGTGGGGACCCCACCGGCCCGGGCGGACGTGCTGGCCGATGAGCTGATGGCGCTGATGTGGCGGAGCCGGATCGACCCCGTCAACGACATGGGCGCGACCGTCACGGTCCCCGGGGCGGTCCCCGGGGAGCCCCCCCTCGCGGTCCGCTTCGCCCAAACCAGCCAGGAGTTCGGCAGACTGGCCGAGAAGCTGGGCCCGCGACCAACGCGCTGAGCCATCGCAGCGTCGCTGCTGTCGGGCCGTGCGGGTCAGTCCCCACATCATCCTTGACAGAGCGCCCGCATGCGAGCGAGTTCGGACCTGTCGGTAGGGGGACGACATGACGACGACGCCTGCGCCAGCTGCGTCTTCACGTCGGCGAGGCGATGGCCGAACGGTTGTGTCGATCCGGGCAGCACGCGGCGGCCCTCCAGGTGGCGCTCCAGGTCGTCGCCTTCGAGCCGTTGCGCGAGAGCGCCCACCGACTGGTCATCCAGGTGCACCTGGCCGAGGGCAACCGGAGCGAGGCCGTACGTCAGTACCGCTTCTGCTGCGCCCTGCTCGATGCCGAGCTCGGCGTCGGGCCGAGCCCCCTGCTCGAACGCCTCATGCAGAGCACCCCGGCTCGTGCGGTTGGCCTCCTCCCCTACCCCCGACTCGCGGCCCAGCCCTGAGCGGTGCGGCAGCCTGACCGGTGTCGGCGTCAGCGGCGACCGAAGACCGGTGGCCGCTTCTCGACGAAGGCCCGCGCAGCCTCGGCGTGGTCGTCGGTCGCGTAGGCCGCCAGGTGGTGCGTCACCTCGACGTCCATGTAGTCCTCCAGGGACGCCTGCAGCGCCAGACCGACGTTCTCCTTCATGTAGCCCAGCGCGGTGCGCGGACCGTTGGCGAGCCGGCGCGCCACCTCGAGCGTCTGCTCCTGCAGGTCCTCCGGACCGACGACCGCTGTGAGAAGGCCGAAGCGTTCGGCCTGCTCGGCGGTCAGCCGGTCGGACAGGTAGAGCAGCTCGCGGGCCCGGGCCGTCCCGACGAGGTGGACGAGGAACCAGGCACTGCCGTAGTCGCCCGACAGCCCGACCTTCGCGAACGCCGTCGTCAGCACGGCCGTCGAGGACGCGTAGCGCAGGTCGCAGGCGAGCGCGAGGGAGAGCCCGGCACCGGCCGTGGCACCCGGGATCATGGCCACCGTCGGCTTCGACATGCGGAACAGCCGGGCGCTGGTGCCCCGCTGGCTGGCCCGCTGCCGCTGCTCCTGTCCGGGGGGCGCGGCTCCCGGTGTCCGTTCAGCGAAGCCCTTGACATCGCCGCCCGCGCAGAACGCCCCGCCGGCTCCGGTCAGGACCACGGCCCCCACCTGGTCGTCGACCTCCAGCGCGGCGAGCTGGCGCTCGAGGGCAGCGAGCATCTCGACCGACAGGGCGTTGCGCCGGTCCGGACGGTTCATGGTCAGGACGGCGACGCCGTCGGTGATGTCGGCGAGCAGGTCCTGCGTACCGGTGTCGATCTGGGTCATGCGGACTCCTCCAGGGGGATCACGTCGAACGCCACCCCGGCCACGACCGAGGAGACCGGTTCCGTCACGGGCAGGGTGATCGTGGCAGCGACGATGCCGAGACCTGCACGCAGTCCCGCACGCAGGCTCGGTCCGACGAACTGGACGGCCTGACCTCCGTCGAGGTGGAGGTCAGTGGGGCCGGCCAGCGGCAGGTCGAGGACCGAGGCCCAGCGCCGCGCCACGCCCGGCGGGTCATCGACGGCGATCGTCACCGAGCGCAGGCCACCACGAGTGCCCGGCGGGGAACCGGAGCTGAACGGCGGCGTCCAGAGCGGACCGGCCCAGCGCCAGGACCCCGGCGGGTCGACCGTGTCGAGGGCGAGCAGCGCTCCCCCGACGTCCTTGGGGTGCAGGTGCAGGTCGGTCACGTCCGGCAGGGCCACCTCGTGCACGACGCGTACGCCGAGGTCGGTCAACCGGTCGCGCGCCAGCAGGGCGGGTGGCCCGTCCACCATGAGCATGTAGCCCCCGTCGCCGTGGTGGCGCTCGATCCATCGGCTCACGGCCGTGCCCGGAGCCTGCGGGGAGACCACCTCGACGAAGTCGCCTCCCGCAGGCAGGACCGCGTTGACCAGGCCGAAGGTCGCGACGCCGGGATCGCGGTAAGGCTCCCCCGCGCACAGCAGGTCGCGCAGGGCCGTGACAGTCGGATCGAGGTCGGTCGCGGCCAGGACGAGCTGGCGGAGGCGGAGCACATCCGGAGGCTCCCACGAAACGCGAGGCTGGCACCAAGCGCGAGGCTGGCACCAAGCGCGAGGCTGGCACCAAGCGCGAGGCTGGCACCAAGCGCGAGGCTGGCACCAAGCGCGAGGCTGGCACCAAGCGCGAGGCTGGCACCAAGCGCGAGGCTGGCACTGAGCGCGAGGAAGGTGCGACGGGAGTCTCCGGCCCACGTCCGCCGCCGTCACGGCATGCTGGTGACATGACGACACCAGGCCGCGGAACGGCGACAGGCCGCCCGCCGACAGCAGCAGCGGACCCGAGCGCAGCCGACCTGCTCGACCGGGTCGCGCAGCTGGTCGCGGCGCACCCGCCGGACCAGGCCGACCGGCTGGACTTCCTGCGGGCCCGCTTCGACGCCGGGCTGGCGTGGGTGAGCTACCCGATCGGGCTCGGCGGCCTAGGCCTGCCCCGCGCGCTGCAGGCGGGCGTCGACGCGGCGCTCGCCGCTGCGGGAGCGCCCGACAACAGCCCCCGCAGCATCGGCATCGGGCTCGGCATGGCCGCCCCGACGATCCTCAGCCACGGCAGCGACGAGCAGCAGCAGCGCTGGCTGCGTCCGCTGTGGACGGGCGAGGAGGTCTGGTGCCAGCTGTTCAGCGAGCCCGGTGCCGGTTCCGACCTGGCCGCGCTCGGCACGCGCGCGGTGCCGGACGGTGATGAGTGGATCGTCAACGGCCAGAAGGTCTGGACCTCGATGGCCCACGAGGCCCGGTGGGGCATCCTGGTCACCCGGACCGACCCGGACGTCCCCAAGCACGCCGGCATGACCTACTTCGGCTGTGACATGAGCGTGCCCGGCGTCGACGTCCGACCACTGAGGCAGGCGACCGGTGAGGCGGAGTTCAACGAGGTCTTCCTCACCGACGTGCGCCTGCCCGACACCGACCGCATCGGCGAGGTCGGCAACGGGTGGCGCGTCGCCACCGGCACTCTCATGAACGAGCGGGTGGCGATCGGCGGGCAGTCCGCTCCGCGCGAGGGCGGCATGCTCGGCATGGTCACCTCGGTGTGGCGCGAGCGTCCGGAGCTGCGTACCCCCGGTTTGCACGGCAAGCTGATGGAGCAGTGGGTACGGGCCGAGGCCTCGCGGATCACCGGAGAGCGGCTCCGCCAGCAGCTGGTGGCAGGGACGCCTGGCCCCGAGGGATCGGCCGCCAAGCTGATGTTCTCCGAGCTGAACCAGAAGCTCAGCGGCCTGTTGCTCGAGCTGCTGGGCGAAGAGGGCCTGGCCTACGACGACTGGACCATGCGTCGCCCCAAGGAGGTCCACTTCCACGGCGAGCGGCCCGGATACAGCTACCTACGGGCCAAGGGCAACTCGATCGAGGGAGGCACGACCGAGATCCTGCTCAACATCGTGGCCGAGCGGGTGCTCGGGCTGCCTGGCGAGATGCGCGTCGACAAGGACGTCCCCTGGAAGGACCTGCCCCGATGACCGGCTTCCCCTCGCTGCTGCACAGCGACGACGAGCAGCAGCTGCGCGAGACGGTCCGCCGACAGCTGGCTGCCCGGGCCGACTGGTCCTCCGTCCTGAAGCGGGTCGAGAGCGACGACCCGTACGACGCCGACACGTGGCGCAAGCTGGCCGCCGAGACCGGCGCGGCCGGTCTGCCGGTGCCGGAGGAACTCGGAGGCGCCGGTGCGTCGTGGCGCGAGACCGCCGTCGTGGCCGAGGAACTGGGTCGGTCGCTCGCGATCGTGCCGTTCCTCGGCAGCGCGGTGCTGGCCACGGCCGCGCTCCTGCACGCCGGTGAGACCGAGCTGCTGGCCGAGGTAGCCGACGGCGAGCGCACCGCCGTCCTCGCCGTCCCCCTGTCGACGTGGCCGGGCAGCGCCTTCCCCACCTCGGTGACCGTCGACGGCGGCGCGTTGACCGGCCGCGTCTCGAGCGTTGCCGATGCCGGTGCGGCTGACGTCCTGCTCGTCCCCGCGGCCGGCCCGGGCGGCCCGTCGCTGTGGGTGGTGGAGGCCTTCGAGGTGACCCCCCGCACCTCGCTCGACATGACCCGGCCGCTCGGCGACGTGTCGTTGTCATCGGCGCAGGGACGGCAGGTCGCCGAGGGTGCTGCGGCCGAGGCTGCCCTGCAGCAGGCCGTGACCGTGGGCGCCGGGATCCTTGCCTCGGAGCAGCTCGGGCTCGCCGAGCAGTGCCTCGAGACGACGATCGCCTACCTCAAGGAGCGCTACCAGTTCGGCCGGCCGATCGGGTCCTACCAGGCGATCAAGCACCGGGTCGCGTCCTTGTGGGTCGAGGTGACCCGAGCTCGCGCCACAGCTCGCTATGCAGCAGGGTGCCTTGCCACGCAGGACCCGGACACGGCGGTCGCGGTCGCCGTCGCTGCGGCCGTCTGCTCCGACGTCGCTGTGCTGGCTGCTGAGGAGTGCGTGCAGCTCCACGGCGGGCTCGGCTTCACCTGGGAGCACCCGGCGCACCTGTGGCTCAAGCGTGCCAAGGCCGATCAGATCGCACTCGGCACCCCCGACCGGCACCGCGCCAGGCTTGCGACCCTGGTCGACCTGCCGTCAGGCGTCGGATGAGCAGCCCTGGGAGCGTGCGACCGGGAACGCGACGAGCGCAGGGACCGTTGAGCCGATCATGGACCTGACCTGCCCGAAGTGCCAGGCGACGATGCGCACCTACGAGCGCAACGGCGTCCACGTCGACCAGTGCTCGGAGTGCCGCGGCATCTTCCTCGACCGCGGTGAGCTCGAGCGGCTCGTCGACGCCGAGGACGCCTGGCACGGCGGCTCGTCGACCCGGGAGCCGAGCGCGACCCAGGCGCACGACCGTCCGTCGTCGTCGCAGCCCGCCTCGGGATCCCTCGGCGCCATCGTCGGCGAGGTGATGTCTCAGGCACGCGCGGCCAAGCAAGGCAGCTCGAGCTCGCACAGCGGCTCCGGCTCGCACGGCCAGCCGCACCGCAAGAAGTCCTCGTCCTTCCTCGGGGAGCTCTTCGGCTAGCTCTGGCGCGAGAGCAGCCAGCCCCCGTACGGTGTTCTTGCGCGAGCAAGCAGCCCGCCGAGGAGGCCGCATGAGCACGGTCGCACCGCACGGCCTGCACCACGTCACGGCGATCGCCGAAGACCCGCAGCGCAACGTCGACTTCTACGCCCACGTGCTGGGTCTTCGGCTGGTCAAGCAGACCGTCAACTTCGACGCCCCCGAGACCTACCACCTCTACTACGGCGATGAGGCCGGCCGGCCGTCGAGCCTGCTCACCTTCTTCCCGTGGCCCGGTGTGGCACCCGGACGACAGGGCACCGGACTCGCGACGGTGACGTCGTTCTCCGTCCCCGAGAACTCCCTCGGCTGGTGGCAGCGCCGCCTGCTCGATCGAGGCGTGGACGCCGACGCACCCGTGGACCGCGACGGCGAGGACGTACTCGTCCTGCGCGACCCCGACGGCATGGTCCTCGAGCTGGTCGCGGCGCCGGGCGACGTCCGCAGCGGCTGGGACGGCGAGGCCAGCATCCCGAGTGAGCACGCCGTGCGCGGTCTGCACGCGATCACCCTGTCCGAGCGGGTGCTCGACGCCTCTGCCGCCATGCTCACCGACCTGCTCGGCATGCGGCTCGGCAGCGAGGACGGCGATCGCGCCCGCTTCGCCATGGCCGACGGGGCGTCTGGCGCCCTGGTCGACATCGCAGCATCGTCGAGCGACAGGGGCCTGCAGGCCGGCGGCACCGTTCACCACGTGGCGTTCCGGGCACCCGACCTCGCGACCATGACCCGCTGGCAGAGCGAGCTCCAGGACGCTGGCGTGGCAGTGACCGACATCCGCGACCGGCAGTACTTCAAGAGCATCTACTTCCGCGAACCCGGCGGGGTGCTCTTCGAGATCGCCACCGACGAGCCAGGTTTCGCCACGGACGAACCGCTTCTCGAGCTCGGGCGCTCGCTCAAGCTGCCGCCGTGGCTCGAACCGGACCGCGAGCAGATCGCGACGGCGCTTCCGCCGCTCCGCCTCGACCCGCCCGACTGACGGGTCCCCTAGGGTCGCCGGATGGACGACGCAGCGGACTCGTTGCACCTCCTGCTCGTGTCCGGCAGCACCCGCGCGGCCTCGACCAACACGGCGACGCTCCGCACCGCGGCTTCGCTCTCGGTCGCGGGCGTGACGACCACCCTCTACGACGGACTGACCCTGCTGCCGGCCTTCAACCCGGACGACGAGGATCCGCTGCCTGCTGCGGTCGTCGATTTGCGGGCGGCGGGCCGACGGGCCGACGCCGTCATCTTCTGCACGCCGGAGTACGCCGGTGCGCTGCCGGGCAGCTTCCAAAACGTGCTCGACTGGACCGTCGGTGGCAGTGAGATCTAAGGCAAGCCAGTCGCGTGGATCCACATCGCGGCACAGGGCCGTGGCGACGCCGCCCACGCCTGCCTCCGGACGGTGGGCGCTGACCTGCTCGAGACGGCCTGCGTACGCCTGCCGATCCCCCGCGACGCGATCGGCGTCGACGGGTTGATCAAGCCTGGACCGCTTCGCAGCGAGGTCGAGCGCGGGGTCGTAGCTGTGGCATCCGCAGTTCGCGGCGCTCGTTGACGCGGTCGCGGAGCGCGGCCGACCTGGAGACCTCGGCCGCGATCGGCGTCGTCCCGGCGGCGGGTCCGTACCCTTTCGTGGGGTTCTGCCCGCACATCGCGTCCGGGGGGCATCATGGCGCCATGACGCGCAGCCACGACGCCGACAGCCGTACCGACGAGGACGCCCCGTTCGGCAAGTCCTCCTTCGACGAGTCCTTCGACGAGGGGCCTGACGCCGCGCTGCACAGCTTCGCGGTGATCGCCCGCTTCCGCCTCGAGGCGCCGACGGCCCAGCAGGCGGAGGCCTCGGTCCGCAAGGACCTGCAGGTGCTCGGCGGCGCCTACAGCGACGCCAAGGTCGAGCCGCAGGAGCCCGACGGGCGTTGGGCCGTCGACGTCCGGTTCGTCGTCGCCTCCGTGGACGGCGAACTGGCCGTGGAGGGCGTCCACAGCACCCTGCGCGAGCAGGGGTTGGGGCCCAGCGAGGCCTGGGTCGCCGAGCGGCTCCCCTAGACCCCACCGGTCTCTGACCACGAGCCGCCGCCCCGGGGATGGCCGCAGGCCGAAACGAAGCGCTCCACCAGCTCCCGGTGCTCGGTCGTGCTCAGGTCGTGCCGCCAGGTGAGCGCCAACCCGACCGCGGCCACCCGTCCGGTGCCGATCACGCGAGCGACGGCCGCGAGCACCGCCTCCACCCCTGGCCCGCCCGCGGTCGGGTAGAGCAGGTCAGGCACCTGCTCGGGCGCGCAGACGTCCAGGTCGAGGTGCAGGTAGAGGCGCCCGGGTGGAAGGTCGTCCGGGTGCAGCGAGTCGACGTCGGTCCGGCGCACCGACGACTTCGCGAGCAGATCCCTCTCACCGGGATCGGTGTCACGTGCGTCGACCAGCAGGACCTGCGACTCGGGCACGGGCCGCAGCCCCAGCGCCGTGGGCAGCGTCAGCGTTCCGACGCCCACGGCGAGCGCCAAGGGCATCCCCCCGAGGTAGCCAGAGGTGGTCGTACAACACAGCCATGCGCAGCCAGGGGTCTTCTGACGGGAGCTCCGTCGTGACGGTGCGATCGACGGTCACGCCCGCCGCGAAGTCCTCGAGCTGCTCGTCAAGGTGGTAGGGGACGGAGACGGTGGTCATGGCTCGCACCGTAGGAAGCGGGCCGGGCTCCGAGCAACTCGATAGCGTCCCGACGTGACTGGCGCTGGCTTCCGTCGACTCGACGTGCTCGATCCCGTTGGGGGACAGCCCTTCCCGGTGCTGCTGATGTACCCCACCGACGTCGCCGAGCAGGCGGTGAAGCTCGGGCCCTACCCGATGTCGCTGGCCGCCGAGGCTCCTGCGCTCAGTGGCCGCTTGCCCCTCGTCGTCGTGTCACACGGCTCGGGCGGCACCCCCTTGCTCCACCGCTCGCTGGTCGCCCACCTGGCCCGGGCGGGGTTCGTGGTTGCGCTCCCAGAGCACCCGCGCAACAACCGCACCCGCAACGACCTCGCCGGCACCGCCTCCGTCCTCGCCGACCGGCCGAGGCAGCTGCGGGCCGTCATCGACGCCGTGCTCGCCGACGAGCGGCTCGGACCGATCCTCGACGAGCGGACCGTTGCGGTCGTCGGACACTCCCTCGGTGGCTTCACCGGACTTGCTGCTGCCGGCGGCCGGCCCACCGCCTTCCCGCACGAGACGTCCGACGGCCAGCCGGCACCCGTCCCGGTGGAGCCCGACGACCGCATCCGCGCCCTCGTCCTGCTCGCCCCCGCCACCCCGTGGTTCATGGCACCGGGGGCTCTCGATGACGTGCGAGCACCGGTCCTGCTGCTGTCCGGGTCACAGGACGAGATCACCCCGTCCTGGCACGCGCAGCTCGTCGTCGACGGAGTGCCTCGCGGGGTGCCCGTGGACCACCGGGTCATCGAGGGGGCTGGGCACTACTCGTTCCTCACGCCGTTCCCGGCGGCCATGGCGAGCCTCGCCCTCCCTCCGGCACAGGACCCGCCAGGCTTCGACCGGCCCGCCTTCCACGAGCAGCTCCACGTCGAGGTGGTGACCTTCCTGCGGAGCACGCTCGCCGCTCGTTGATCAGTCGGGGAACCTGCGCGCACATCGACACCCAGCCGATCCCCCAGCCGATCAACAAGCCCGGGCCGATGATCGGCTGGGGGAACCTGCAGGCGCGAGGTCACGCGCGTACGTTCTGCGCCATGAGCCGACCGATCATCGGGATCACGACCTACCGTGAGACGGCTTCCTGGGGGGTGTGGCGCCGACCGGCGGACCTGCTCGGTGCGGGGTACGCGGACGCGGTCCTCGCCGCCGGTGGCGCTCCGTTGCTGGTCCCGCCGCTCGCGGAGTCGGCTCTGGACGTGCTCGGCGCCCTGGACGGCCTGGTGCTCGCCGGCGGCGCAGACATCGACCCCAGCCGTTACGGCGCCGTCGCGGACCCGTCGACCGGAGCGCCGAGACCGGACCGGGATGAGACCGAGTTGCGCTTGGCAGCAGCATGTCTCGAGACCGGCATCCCCCTGATTGCCATCTGCCGTGGCATGGAGGTGCTGAACGTGGCGCTCGGCGGCGACCTCGTCCAGCATCTTCCTGACGTCGAGGGGACGGCACCGCATCGGGGCGCGGACGGCGTCTTCTCCGAGCGCGCTCTCGCGGTCGACCCGACGAGCCTGCTCGGGAGCGTCGTCGGGGCCGAGCTCGACGTGCACTGCTACCACCACCAGGGGATCGGGCGGATCGGAACGGGGCTCCGGGCCGTCGCCTGGAGCGAGGACGGGCTGGTCGAGGCCCTCGAGGTCGAGGGCGCCACGGCGTTCCTGATCGCCGTCCAGTCGCACCCTGAGGAGTCCGCAGACCGGCGGCTGTTCGCACGGCTCGTCCAGGCAGCTGCGACCGGTTCGGTGGCTGGGGTGGCTCCTCGGGGCTGACCGGCCACCACACCGCGGTCGGCGCGGCACCCTTGCGCCTGCGACGTCCCCGGCTCTATGGTCCGCTCGCAGACCATTGATTCGCTTCGCGCTCGCCCTGTCCCTCGGCACCCCGCTCCCCGGCCGCCTCGCGTCGCGGAGCACAGCAGCTCCTCCTCCAGGAAGGACGCAGCATGTCGGAGTCCGCTCACCCCAGCAGCAGCCCCGCCACCCCGCAGCCGACGGGCGGCGGCCACGCCGGCGTCGTCGACGAGGACGCGAAGCGGCTCAACGAGCTGGGCTACGCCCAGGAGCTCAAGCGGAACATGTCCGCGTTCTCCAACTTCGCGGTCTCCTTCACGATCATCTCGATCCTGTCGGGATGCCTCACGCTGTACGCCTTCGGCATGAACACCGGCGGCCCCGCCGTCATCGTCTGGGGATGGCCCTTCGTCGGGCTGATGACGCTGTTCGTCGGTCTTGCGATGGCCGAGGTGTGCTCGAGCTTCCCGACCGCGGGCGGCCTCTACTACTGGTCGGCCAAGCTGGCCAAGAAGAACGCCCCGGCCTGGTCGTGGTTCACCGGCTGGTTCAACTTCCTCGGCCAGGTCGCGGTCACCGCCGGCATCGACTTCGGAGCGGCCTTCTTCCTCAACGCCTTCCTCGCCGAGACGACCGGCTTCGACGCGCGGCCGTGGCACACCATCCTGCTGTTCGGCCTGATCCTGCTGCTGCACGGCTTCCTCAACACGCGCGGAATCAAGCTCGTGGCGATGCTCAACAACATCAGCGTCTGGTGGCACATCGCCGGGGTCGTGGTCATCGTCGGCGTCCTCGCGCTGGTTCCCGACCAGCACCAGTCTGCCAACTTCGTCTTCACGGAGTTCGTGAACAACACCGGCTGGGGCTCCACCTTCTACGTCGCCATGCTGGGCCTGCTCCTCGCGCAGTACACCTTCACCGGCTACGACGCGTCGGCCCACATGACCGAGGAGACCCGCGACGCCTCCGTCAGCGGACCTCGCGGCATCGTCATGAGCATCCTGGTCTCGCTGGTCGCCGGCTGGGCACTGCTGATCGGCATCACCTTCGCGATCCAGAGCTACGACGGAGCTCTCGAGTCCGAGACCGGCGTCCCCGTGGCACAGATCTTCATCGACGCGACCGGGCGGACGACGGGACTGCTGCTGCTGCTCATCGCGATCGGTGCCCAGCTGTTCTGCGGGATGGCCTCGGTCACGGCGAACTCGCGCATGATCTACGCCTTCAGCCGCGACGGGGCACTGCCCGGGTCGAGCCTGTGGCACCAGATCAACCCCAAGACCAGGACACCGACCAACGGTGTGTGGCTCGCCGCCGGCGGCGCCTTCCTGCTCGGACTGCCCTACCTGTGGAACGCCACGGCGTACGCCGCTGTCACGTCCATCGCCGTCATCGGGCTCTACATCGCCTACGTGATGCCGACGTTCCTGCGGCTGCGCCAGGGGGACGACTTCGTCCGCGGTCCGTGGCACCTCGGCCGGTTCAGCCGTCCGGTCGGCATCGTCGCGGTGACCTGGGTCGTGTTCATCACCGTGCTGTTCATGCTCCCGCAGGCCAGTCCGGTGACCGTGAAGACGTTCAACTACGCCCCCATCGCCGTGCTCGCGGTCCTCGGATTCGCGGGCATCTGGTGGGTGGTGTCCGCCAAGAAGTGGTTCACCGGACCTCGCGTCCAGGGATCGGCCGCGGAGCTGCAGCGGATCGAGCGCGAGCTGGAGTCGCTGGCATGACCCGGCGCCGGGCAGAAGGGAACGGATGAGCCCCCGACTCGGGATGCTCACCGTCGAGCAGCTGCGCACCGAGGTCGACGCCGGCACCCTGGACACGGTGCTGGTGGCCATCGCAGACATGCAGGGACGACTGCAGGGCAAGCGCCTGCACGCCCGGTTCTTCCTCGACACGGTCCTGACCGAGGGCACCGAGGGGTGCAACTACCTGCTGGCGGTCGACGTCGACATGAACACCGTCGAGGGCTACGCCATGTCCTCGTGGGACAGCGGCTACGGCGACTTCGTGATGCGGCCGGACCTGTCCACCCTGCGCCGCGTGCCCTGGCACGAGGGCACGGCGATGGTGCTCTGCGACCTCGAGACGGTCTCGGGCGGCCCGGTCGCCCCCTCACCGCGGCAGATCCTGCGCGACCAGTCCGCCCGCCTGAGCGAACGCGGCTGGCGTCCCATGGTCGGGACCGAGCTGGAGTTCCTCGTCTTCCGCGACACCTACGAGGCCGCCCAGGCCAAGCACTACGCCGATCTCGTCCCGGCCAACCTCTACAACATCGACTACTCCCTGCTCGGCACCGCCCGGATCGAGCCGCTGCTGCGCCGCATCCGCAACTCGATGGCCGACGCGGGCATGCACGTCGAGTCGGTGAAGGGCGAGTGCAACCTCGGCCAGCAGGAGATCGGCTTCCTCTACGACGAGGCCCTGGTCACCTGTGACAACCACAGCATCTACAAGCTGGGCGCCAAGGAGATCGCTGCGCAAGACGGCGTCAGCATCACGTTCATGGCGAAGTACGACGCGCGCGAGGGGAACTCGTGTCACGTCCACTTCAGCCTCACCACCGACGACGGTGAGCCGGTGTTCGCTGGGGATGGCGAAGGCGAGCGCGCCGGGTTCTCCCCCGTGCTCGAGCACTTCCTGGCCGGCCAGCTCGCCGGACTGCGCGAGCTGACGCTGATGTTCGCCCCGAACATCAACAGCTACAAGCGCTTCGTACGAGGGAGCTTCGCGCCGACCGCTGTCCGGTGGGGCCACGACAACCGCACCTGCGCCCTGCGCGTCATCGGCCACGGCCGGTCGCTGCGGTTCGAGAACCGCGTGCCCGGAGGCGATGTCAACCCCTACCTCGCCGTGGCCGCCATCATCGCGGCCGGCCTGCGCGGCGTCGAGCAGGAGCTGCCGCTCGAGCCGGCGTTTCCCGGGAACGCCTACACCTCCGACTCCGACACCGTGCCGGCGACGCTGCGGGACGCGCTGACCTTGTGGGAGGGCAGCGAGCTGGCCCGCTCGGCGTTCGGCCAGGAGGTCGTCGACCACTACGCCAACATGGCTCGGGTCGAGCTGTCGGCGTTCGACGCCGCCACCACCGACTGGGAGCGAGCCCGGGGGTTCGAGCGCCTGTGACAGCAATGACGTACGACGTCATCAACCCCTCGACGGAGCAGCTGGTCTCGACCGTCCCCCTGGCCGACCTGCGCCAGACCGACGAGGCCATCGAGCGCGCCGCACGTGCGTTCCCGGCCTGGCGCGACGTGGCACCCGCTGACCGCGCCCGGCTCCTGCGCCGCTTCGCCGATGCCGTCGACGCCGACGTCGAGCACCTGGCGCAGCTCGAGGTGGTGAACTCGGGGCACACGCTCGGCAACGCCCGCTGGGAGGCCGGCAACGTCCGGGACGTTCTGGAGTACTACGCGGCAGCCCCGGAACGGCTGTTCGGCCGGCAGATCCCCGTCGCCGGCGGTGTGGACCTCACCTTCCACGAGCCACTGGGCGTCGTCGGGGTGATCGTCCCGTGGAACTTCCCGATGCCCATCGCCGGATGGGGCTTCGCGCCCGCCCTGGCCGCGGGCAACACCGTGGTGCTCAAGCCGGCCGAGCTGACCCCGCTGACCGCCGTCCGGATCGGGGAGCTGGCCCTCGAAGCAGGTCTGCCCGAGGGCGTCCTCACGGTCCTTCCCGGCAAGGGGTCCGTCGTCGGGGAGCGCTTCGTCACGCACCCGCTCGTCCGCAAGGTCTGCTTCACCGGCTCGACCGAGGTCGGCAAGCGCATCATGGCCGGCTGCGCCGCCCAGGTGAAGCGGGTGACCCTCGAGCTCGGCGGCAAGAACGCCAACGTCGTCTTCGCCGACGCCGACCTCGAACGGGCGGCTGCCACCGCCCCCTACGCCGTGTTCGACAACGCGGGCCAGGACTGCTGCGCCCGCTCCCGCATACTGGTCGAGAGGACCGCCTTCGACCGCTTCCTCGAGCTTCTCGAGCCAGCGGTCAAGGGGGTCAGAGTCGGTGATCCCGGCCACCCGGACACGGAGATGGGTCCGCTGATCAGCGCGGCCCAGCGGGATCGGGTGTCAGCGTACGTACCACCGGACGCACCGATCGCCTTCCGAGGCTCGAGCCCGCAGGGCGCCGGCTTCTGGTTCCCCCCGACGGTGCTCACCCCGGACGACGCGAGTTCGCCGGCGTGGACCGAGGAGGTGTTCGGCCCCGTCGTCTCGGTGCTGCCCTTCGACGACGAGGACCATGCCGTCCGCCTCGCGAACGACACCGAGTACGGCCTGGCCGGATCGATCTGGACCCGAGACGTCGGACGGGCGATGCGGGTCGCCCGCGCGATGGAGTCAGGCAACCTGTCTGTGAACTCGCACTCGTCGGTGCGCTACTCCACCCCGTTCGGCGGCTTCAAGCAGTCCGGTCTCGGCCGCGAGCTCGGACCAGACGCCCTTGCGGCGTTCACCGAGGTCAAGAACGTCTTCATCACCACCCAGAGCTGAGGAGAGCGCGTGTCGGCACGTCTGCAGGACCGGGTCGCCGTGATCACCGGCGCCGGGAGCGGCATCGGCCTCGCGACCGCGCTCCGGTTCGCGGAGGAGGGCGCCCACGTCGTCTGCGTCGACATCGACGAGGCGGCGGGCAACGCCGCAGCGTCCAGCGTGAACGGTCTGTTCGTCCGCGCTGACGTCACGCAGGACGAGGACGTGAAGGCGATGTACGCCGCCGCCGTCGAGACGTACGGCGGCCTGGACATCGCGTTCAACAACGCCGGGATCTCCCCGCCCGACGACGACTCCATCCTCACCACCGGCCTCGACGCGTGGCGACGGGTGCACGAGGTCAACCTGACCAGCGTGTTCCTCTGCTGCCAGCACGCCATCCCGCACATGCAGGCTCGGGGCAGGGGCTCGATCATCAACACCGCGTCCTTCGTCGCGGTCATGGGGGCGGCGACCTCCCAGATCGCCTACACCGCCAGCAAGGGCGGCGTGCTGGCGATGAGCCGAGAGCTGGGGGTGCAGTTCGCTCGGGAGGGCATCCGGGTCAACGCCCTCTGCCCCGGACCCGTGAACACCCCCCTGCTCCAGGAGCTGTTCGCGAAGGACCCCGAGCGCGCGGCCCGCAGGCTGGTCCACATCCCCGCCGGGCGCTTCGCGGAGCCGCAGGAGATCGCAGCGGCGGTAGCGTTCCTGGCCAGCGACGACGCGTCGTTCATCACGGCCTCGACGTTCCTCGTGGACGGTGGCATCAGCGGGGCCTACGTCACGCCCGTCTAGCAAGGGGGAGAGGCCGTGGCCGGGAAGAAGACGGCTGGCCTCGTCCAACCCGTGCTCCGCCCGCTGCGCAGCGGCAACACCTTCGAGGAGACCGTCGAGCGGTTGCTGCGGCTGATCAAGCTCGGCGTGGTCGCCCCCGGTGAGAGCCTGCCCCCTGAGCGCGAGCTCGCCCTGCTCATGGCGGTCAGCCGGGGGACGCTGCGAGACGCGATCCGGTCACTGCGTGACGCCGGCTACGTCGAGTCGCGCCGAGGTCGTGGCGGCGGCACCTTCGTGGTGACCCGCTCGGCCGGTTCGCCTGAGGGCAGCATCGTCCCCCCGGAGCACCCCGACGCCGCGGCCGTCGACGACGTGCTTGCCCTGAGGTTCGTCCTCGAGACCGGCGCGGCCGAGCTCGCCGCACGGCAGCGCCTGACCGGCAGCGCCCGCGACCTGCTGCTCGCCCTGCAGGACGAGTGCTGCCGGGTCGCCCTCACGGACTACCGCCCCGCCGACTCGCGCCTGCACCTCACCGTGGCTGAGCTGTCCGGGTCGCCGTCGCTCGCCGCAGCCGTGGCCGAGGCTCGGGCGAGGGCCAACGACCTGCTTGATGCGATCCCGCTGCTCCCCCGCAACCTCGAGCACTCCAACCAGCAGCACGCGCGGATCGTTCAGGCGATCCTCGCCGAGCAACCGGCAGAGGCCCGGGAGGCCATGGCCGAGCACCTGGACGGGACAGCAGCTCTGCTCCGCGCCTTCCTGGCTTGAGACCCTGGCCGGTCACGGCTCGCTGTGACAGGGTGCCTGGCATGGCACGCATCAACGACGTGGGTGGCCTGCAAGGCTTCGACCTGCGGCCGTCCGACGTGGTGGAGCCCTCCTTCTCAGCGGACTGGGAAGCCCACGTCTTCGCCATGAACAGGGCGCTGATCGGCGCCGGCACGTACAACCTCGACGAGTTCCGCGACGCGATCGAGCGGATGGCCCCGGCGGACTACCTCGCCTCGTCCTACTACGAGAAGTGGTTCCACGCCATCACCACGCTCTGCGTCGAGAAGGGCGTCCTGACCGCTGACGAGGTGTCCGATGACTGACCGCTACGGACCTGGCAGCCGCGTCCGCACGCGGCGCACCGACCCGCCGCACCACACCCGCCTGCCGCGCTACGCACGGGGGGCGGTCGGGACGGTGATCGAGCCCGAGGGCGTGCACCCGCTGGCCGACGACCGCTCGCGCGGCCTGAAGACCTCGCCCGAGACCGTGTACACGGTGCGCTTCCCGGCAAGCGAGCTGTTCGGCGGTGGAGACCACTCAGTCACCCTCGCCCTGTGGGAGAGCTATCTCGAGGAGGTCCGATGAGCGGGGATCACAGTTCCGCCGGCGCGGTGATCGCAGCCCGCGTCCGGCACGTCGAGTCGCTGCTCGAGCAGCGCGGACTGATCGACCCCACCGAGTTGGACCGCGCGCTCACGGCCTACCTCGCGAAGGCGTCACCGGCCAACGGCGCCAGAGTCGTCGCCCGCGCCTGGCTCGACGACGGCTTCAGGGCCCGGCTGCTCGCGGACGCCAACGCAGCCCTGCCGGAGCTCGACCTGTCGATGGGGGGCGGCTTGCAGGAGCAGCGCCTCAAGGTCGTCGAGAACACGGCGACCGTGCACAACGTGATCGTGTGCACCTTGTGCTCCTGCTACCCCATCGCACTGCTCGGGCCGTCCCCCAGCTGGTACAAGAGCGAGGGCTACCGCTCCCGGGTCGTGCGCGAGCCACGGAGCGTCCTGGCCGAGTTCGGCTTCGACCTCGACCCGTCTGTCGAGATCACCGTGTGGGACGCCACCGCCGAGTCGCGCAACATGGTTCTGCCGCGGCGACCCGACGGGACCGAAGGCACCTCCGAGCAGGAGCTGGCAGCTCTCGTGACGCGCAACGGGCTGCTGGGCGTCGCGCCCGTCTAGGCACGCGAGCGACCTCGACGAGAAGGCTGAGGCATGGAGCAGGATGACGGCGGGCGGCGCACCCTGGTCATGATCCCGGGGTTGATCAGCGACGACGACCTGTTCCGGGAGCAGGTGACCGCCCTCGCTCCCGAGGTCGAGGTCGTCGTGAGCGACGTGTCGCAGGGAGCCTCGATCGAGCAGATGGCCCGCGCCGCCCTCTCCGTCGCGCCCGAGCGCTTCGCCCTCGCCGGGCTGTCGATGGGGGGCTACGTCGTCTGGGAGGTGCTGCGGCAAGCGCGTGAACGCGTCACGGCGGTGGCCCTGCTGGACACCAGCGCACGTCCGGACGAACCGGAGCAGACGGCCCGCCGACTGGCCCTCGTCGCGCTCGCTCAGGCGGGTCGCTATGCCGACGTGCTCGACCTGCTGTGGCCGTTCGAGGTCGCGCCCGCTCGCCAGACGGACGCCGCCCTGCGCGCCCGAGCCGACGGGATGTTCTGGCGCGCCGGACCTGCGGTGTTCGCCCAGCAGCAGCAGGCCGTCATCGCGCGGCCGGACAGCCGGTCCGAGCTCGCGGCCGTCGACGTACCAGCCCTCGTGCTGTGCGGCCGGGACGACGCGATCACGCCTCTCGACGGCGCCGAGGAGATGGCGGCCGGCATCTCGGGCGCTGAGCTGGTGGTCCTCGACGACTGCGGTCACCTGTCCACCTGGGAGCGCCCCGATGAGGTCACCGGTGCGCTGCGGGACTGGCTCGCCCGCTGAGCCTCCGACACGCCTGCGGCCGTCGGCTCAGGTTTGCCGCCCGTTCTCGACCCAGGGACCGTGTACGCACCGCCCGTCGACGAAGGTGGCGTGCACGGGCACCGTCGCGAGATCGCGTGCGGACAGCCCCTCGAGTTCAGGGACGTCGAGGACCACGAGGTCGGCCTGGTCGCCGGGCCCGACCCGGCGACCGCCGCTCGCAGCGAGGGCGACTTCGACGGGCACCGACTCTGCCGTCCGCCAGGGTTCGACGGTGCCGTCGGTGCGGTGCACCGCAGCCGCGATGCTCAGCCAGGGTCGAGCGGCGAGACGGGGGCGTCGCTGCCGAAGCGCACGTCCGCGCCTGCGTCGATGAGTGACCGGACTGCGTAGGCGACCGAACCAGAGTGTCGCCACAGGTCATCGACCAGCGGTGCGTCGTCCAGCAGGTGGGCCGGCTGGATGGACGCGGTCACCCCCGCCGCCGCGAACAGGCCCAGGTCCTCGTGACGGAGCAGCTGCGCGTGCTCGATGCTCCCGCGCACGGCGCTCGCCTGCAGGGCGCGCAACGCATCCCGGGTCGCCTCGTCACCGATCGCGTGCACCGCCACCATGAAGCCCGCCCGTCCCGCCTCGGCCAGCGCAACATCGAGGGCATCCGGGTCGAGCAGCATCCGCCCGTACTCGGTGCCACCGGCGTACGGGGTGAGGCACCGCGCCGTCCGGGCCCCGAGCGCGCCGTCGACGAAGAGCTTGAGCGGGCCGACCCGCAGGAAGTCATCCCCGTCACCAGACCTCAGCCCCCGCTCGACGAAGAACGGCAGCTGTGCAGGCTGCACGACCGCCGTGACGCGCAGGGGCAGCCGCCCGTCGTTCCGCTCCTGCCGCAGCCGCCACATGTCGTGCGCCCGTTCGAAGGAGAAGTCGCGGACCGCAGTCAGGCCGCGTGCGTGCGCAGCGCACAGCGCCCCGCTGACCGCCTCGTCGTCCTCCTCCTCCGCCGGTGCCGGCAGGCGGCCCAGGGCGTCCCAAGCCTCGTGCTCGCGCAGCAGACCGGTCGGGTGCGCCGCCAGGCCGCAGCGCATGAGCGCCGCCGAGGAGAGCCAGGCGGTGTGCATGTCCATGCTGCGCAGCACCACCACCCGGTCCGGCGCCGCCGCGTCCAGCAGCGCCGCCGCGGGCGCGTCGGGCCAGCCGGCGTCCCGAAAGCCGGCTCCGCGCAGGACCGCTCCGGCTGGCGCGGCCCGGTGCGCGGCCCTGACCAGCTCGGCGGCGCCGACCGCAGAGCGCGCGCTCGACAGATCCACCTCGTGTCGGGCCCGCGCCCACTCAACGACGTGCGCGTGGGCGTCGACCAGCCCGTGCCGCAGGAAGCGGCCACCGAGGTCGAGGACCCGCTCCCCGGGCTGCCGGTCGAGCTGAGGGGCTCGTTCGACGACGCGTCCCCCGAGGAGCCGGACCGCGACCGGTGCTGGCTCCCGGCCGCCCACGAGCAGCTGCGAGCCCGGCTGCTGACGCCCCATGCGCCGAGGCTAGTGACGAGAGTTACTCTCGGCTCATGGACGTCGACTACCCGCCGCAGGCCGAGCAGTTCCGCACGAAGGTCAAGGCCTTCCTGGGGCGGGAGCTGCCCCCCGGCTGGTCGGGCATGGGGAGCCTGCCCGAGGCCGAGCGCGAGCAGTTCCGTGAACACTGGCGCAAGAAGCTCGGCGAGAACAGCATGCTCGCCGTCTCCTGGCCCGAGGAGTACGGCGGCGCCGGGTTGAGCCTGGTCGAGCAGGTCGTCCTCGCCGAGGAGTTCGCCCTGGCAGGTGCGCCGATGGGGAGCGAGAACGACACGTTCGGCATCGGCATGCTGGGCAACACCCTGATCCACCTGGGCACCGAGGAGCAGAAGAAGCACTACCTGCCGAAGATCCTCTCCGGCGAGCAACGCTGGTGCCAGGGCTACTCCGAACCCGACGCGGGGTCCGACCTCGCCGGCATCCGCACGTCGGCCGTGCTCGACGGTGACGAGTGGGTGATCAACGGGCAGAAGACGTGGACGTCCGCAGGCCACCTCGCCGACCACATCTTCGTCCTGGCGCGCACGGATCCTGACGCGCCGAAGCACCGCGGCATCTCCTTCCTGCTCGTCCCGATGGACCAGCCGGGGGTGGAGGTCCGCCCGATCCGCAACATGGCCGGCTACGCCCTGTTCAACGAGGTCTTCTTCACCGACGCGCGCACGGGAGCCGGCGAAGTCGTCGGCGGGGTCAACGACGGCTGGCGCACGGCGATGGCGCTGCTCGGCTACGAGCGAGGGGTCACCGCGACCACGGACGCGATGCGCTTCCGCGCCGACCTCGACCGGCTCGTCGCGCTGGCCCGCGAGCGAGGACTCACCTCCGACACCCGCATTCGGGACAGGCTCGCCTGGTGCCACAGCCGGGTCGAGATCATCCGGTTCCGAGGTCTGCAGGCGCTCACCCGCTACCTGGCCGGGAAGCAGCCCGGGCCCGAGGCCGCGATCAGCAAGATCATCTGGAGTGAGTACGCCCAGGCCTACACCGAGCTGGCCATGGAGATCCTCGGTCCGGAAGCTCTCGTCCCGACCGGCCAGGCGACCGGGGGCATGCTCCAGATGCCCGAGGCCGGTACCGAGAACTCCCCCCTGTCCTGGGTGGAGACCTTCCTGGCCGCCCGGGCCGGGACCATTTACGCGGGGAGCTCCCAGGTGCAGCGCAACATCATCGGCGAGGTGCTGCTCGGACTGCCGAAGGAACCCCGCATGGACACCGGGCCGTTCCGTGATCTGGGCAAGAAGCGCACCGCACCGGTCGGGGGCTGATCCCCGTGGACTTCGCTTACGACGCCGACCAGGAGGACTTCCGCAGCTCGCTGCGCAGGTTCCTCGCCGACAAGGCACCGCTGGCCAAGGTGCGGGAAGGCGCCGAGACCGAGGCCGGCTACGACGCCGGCCTGTGGAAGCAGATGAGCACCCAGCTCGGACTCCCGGGCCTGCACCTGCCCGAGGAGCACGGCGGCAGCGGCACCGGCCTGACCGAGCCCTCGATCGTCATGGAGGAGACCGGACGGGCACTTACCAGCTCCCCCTACGCCGCCTGCCTGCTCGCCTCCCTGGCGGTGCTCCGGCATGGAGACGAGGCCTCCCAGGCCGAGCTGCTCCCGGGCATCGCCTCGGGTGACACCGTCGCAACGCTCGCCATGGCCGAGACGGCCAGCCCCGCCGGCACCGTCGGTCTGCAGACCACCGCCCTGTCCCGCGGCGACGCGGTCACCCTGACCGGCACGAAGATCCTGGTGGAGCACGGTCACACCGCCGACGTGCTGATCGTGAGCGCGACCTCCCCCGAGGCCGCCGGTTCGGCCCGGCTCTACGTCGTCCGGGCCGACGCCGAGGGGCTCACCCGCACCCGGCAGGACTCGCTCGACCTGACGCGACCAGTCGCCTCGGTGCAGTTCGACGGGACCCCGGCCACGCCGCTCGGCGAACCGTGCGACCTGACCGAGCTGGTCGACCTGTGGTGCGCGATGCTGGCCACAGAGATGGTCGGCGCCGGGTCCGCCTGCCTCGACATGGCGGTCGACTACGCGAAGGACCGCCACCAGTTCAATCGGCCGATCGGCTCTTTCCAGGCTGTGAAGCACCGGTGCTCCGAGATGGTGGTCGCCCTCGATGGGGCTCGGGCCGCCGCGCAGTACGCCGTGTTCGTCGCCGACCAGGGCAGTCCTGAGCTCGCCTCCGTCGCCCCTCTGGCGAAGGCCGAGGCCTCCGAAGCGGTCACGTTCGCGGCCGGCTGGACCATCCAGATCCTGGGCGGTATCGGGTTCACCTGGGAGCAGGACGCCCACCTGTACTTCCGCCGCGCCTGGGCCGACAGCGCACTGCTAGGCACCCCCGCGGCCCAGCGCGCCCGGCTCGCTGACGTGCTCGGGTTCTAGCCAGCGCGCTCGCCCCCCAACGCACGTCGGCGCCCCTTCCTCGAGGGAAGGGACGCCGACGTCGTACGGGGTGCTGCTGGATCAGGTGACTGCTACTGGATGCCCTTGGCGTCGGGGCTCTCGTAGGCACCGGGGCTCAGGGCCTTCACGCCACCATCGGTGTCAGCCGGCTGCAGGATGAAGTTCTTGACGCTCGGGCTGCTCTTGGTCTTGGAGAAGTTGAGCGGGACGACCAGCTCGCCGGTGTCGATGTCCGTGAGCTGCGACTTTGCCTTGATCATGCCCTCCGGCGTGAGATCACCGTTGGAGCAGGCCTTCTCGAGGATCTGCTTCATGATCTCCGACATGCCGGTCCCGAAGATGACACCGAGGCTCGGAGTGGAGTTCGGGTACTTCGCCTTGTAGTCCTTCAGCAGCTGCTGCTGCTTCTCGTAGGTGTTGGTCGGCGAGGAGATGATGAGGTTCTTCTTCAGCGCCGCCGCGGCCGGGCCCTTGAGCAGGCCTGGTGCGAAGACCGGGTTGCTGCCGATAATAGGGACGTCAAGGCCCTGCGTCGCCGCAACCCCGGCGGCAGACGCCGTCACGGCCGGGCCGGTGGTCAGCGCGATCGCAGTGACACCGGCGGCCTTGAACTGCGTGATCTGGGAGCTCATGTCGGTGTCGGTCGCCTTGACCTTCGCTTCGATGATCTTGAAGCCGTGCTTGGTCGCCATGTACTTCGAGCCGGCCAGGCCGTTCGCGCCGTACTCGCCCTCGAAGTAGATGTGGCCGATCGTCGCGCCTTCCTTGATCAGGCCCTTCTCGAGCGCGTAACCGAGGGCATTGGTCATCTCGACGTCGTAGGTCGCGCCCACGACACCGTTGCCGGGGATGTCGGTGAGGTTCTTCGCCCAGGCCGACGGCAGGTTCACCAGGTTGTCGGCGAGGTACTGGTCGGCCAGCGCGGTGTTGATCGGCGAGCCGATCGTCTGCTGCATCGCCAGGACGTTGTCCTTCATCGTGCTGTACAGCTGCACGCCCTGCTGCGGGACGTAGCCGGTGTCCTTGATGTCGAGCTCGATCTTGTACTTGCCGTCGCAGACCTTCGCGCCGGCGTTCTGCTTCTCCCAGTAGAGGGTGTTCGCGTTCGTGATGTCGGCGCCCAGGGAGGCGAAGGTGCCGGTGAGGTCGGTGAGCACGCCGAGCTTGATGGTGTCGCCGGTGACGCCGCGACCGGTCTTGATCTCGCCACCGCCTGACTTGGCGGTGTCGCCGCCACCGTCCTCAGCCTTGGTGCTGCAGCCCGTGGCGGCAGCCAGGATCGTGGCCGCGAGCAGGACGCCCGTGCGTTGGCCGAGCTTCATGTGGTGCTCCCTTGTGCTGGTGTGTGTGAGGGGGTGTGTGACGGGGTGGGTCCTGCGGATGGGGCGGGGCGGGATGGATCGGAGCGGGTGGGATCTGGGGTGGGTCTCGGTGATCGCCGGAAGATGCGCTTGATGCGGTTGCTGAAGCCCACGATGCCTTCAGGTTCGAAGAGCACGACGAGGATGATGGCGAGGCCGAACAGCAGCCGGGCGGCCTGACCTGCTGAGACGCCGCCTTGGCCGGGTTGGGAGACGAAGGGCAGCTTGTCGGCGTACTGCTGGAACACCAGCGGCAGGGCGCTGACGAAGGCCGCCCCCAGCGCGGCCCCACCGACCGATCCGAGCCCGCCGAGGACGATCATGGCGAGGTAGAGCACCGACAGGTCGAGCGCGAACGACTCGGGAGCGACGCTGCCGATCGACAGGGCGTAGAGGACACCGGCGAGCCCGGCGTACATCGAGGACACCAGGAAGACCCGCGCCTTGTAGCGCTGCACGTCGACGCCCATGACGGCAGCGGCGACCTCGCTGTCGCGCAGCGTCTGCAGCGCCCGCCCGGGACGGCTGCGGAGCAGGTTCTTGGCGAAGACGTACGCCAGGATGGCGAGCACCAGACCGAGGTACCAGAGCCGCTCAGGCCCTCGGAAGGGGACGTTCGCGACGAACAGGGTCGGCTTGTCGCTGCCGAACGAGAAGCCGAAGAGCTCGAACTTCGGGGCGGTGCGCCCGTTGAACCCACCGGTCACCGACGTCCAGGTGTTGAGCACGTGCTGACCGATGAAGACCAGGCCGAGCGAGGCGACGCCGAGGTAGATGCCGCGCAACCGGGCCGCGACCGGCGAGAAGAGCAATCCGGCGAGCCCGGCCAGCAGGACCCCGGCGATCATGCCTACGAGCGGCGGGTAGCCCAGCCCTTCGACCGTCGTCGCCGTCCCGCCTGCCGCGCCCGAGACGAACACGTAGGTGATCGCGCCGACGGCGAGGAAGAACGCATGCGCCAGCGAGAGCTGGCCGGTGGTGCCGACGAGCAGGTTGAGGCCGATCGCACCGATGATCGCGCCGAAGACGGCGAAGCCGGTGCGCAGCCAGAACTCGGGGACGAAGATCGGCGCCACGAGCATGAGGACCAGGGCGACGAGCAGCAGGAGGTTGCGCAGGGTGAACGCGCCCCGGCCGCGGGAGCTGCCGGTGCGGGGCGAGGTGTCCGTGAGCTCGTCGCCGAGACCCCTCGCGATGGCGGTGTCAGACACGGGTCAGCTCCTTGGTCCCGAACAGGCCGGACGGGCGGACCAGCAGGACGAGGATCATCACGACGTACGGGACGACGTCGCCGAACCCGCGGCCGAGGAACAGCAGCTGGTCCTGGTAGCCAGCCGCCATCGCCTCGGCGATCCCGATCACCATGCCGCCGACCAGCGCGCCGCCGGTCGAGTCGAGGCCGCCGAGGATCGCGGCGGGGAAGGCCCGCAGGGCGACGTTGTGCACTCCGGGTGCGACGCCCGGGGTGGGTGAGCCGACCAGGAACAGGCCGGCGACGGCGGCGAGCCCGGCGCCGATGATCCAGGCGAGGGCCGAGACCCGGCCGAGCTTGATGCCCATCAGAGCGGCCGTCTCGCCGTCCTCGGCGCTGGCCCGCATCGCCACGCCCCAGCTCGAGAACTTGAAGGCAGCGAAGAACAGCCCGATCAGGATCGCGGCGGTGACCATCGCGAAGAGCCGGTTCTGGGTGATGCCGATGCCGCCGACGCTCTCGAACTTGCCGCCCCACGGGTGGCCGACGTTGAGGATGTCGGAGCCGATCCGGCGGGTCAGCTCGGTCAGCATGATGATGTCCACGCCGATCGTGATGATCGCGAGGCTGATCACCGGTGCACCGCGCAGCCGGTTGATCAGCAGGCGCTCGACGAGCAGCCCGACCCCTGCCGTCGCAAGGACACCGAGGACGAAGGCCGGCACGAAGCCGATCGACTCGTTGAGCCGCGCGATCGTGTAGGCGCCGAACAGCAGCAGCGAGCCGTGCATGAAGCTCACGACCTCGCTCGCCTTGAAGATCACGGCGAAGCCCAGGGCGATGAGGGCGTAGATCGCTCCGAGGGAGAGCCCGTTGAGGAGCAGCGTCAGGAACGTGGTCATGCCCTGTCCTCGTCCGTCGAAGGGGCGCCGGCCGAGGTCTCGGTCGGGCGCGGGGCGTCGTCCAGCTGAACCGAGCCGCGGCGCGGACCGTCCGTCGCGTTGGCCGGTTCGTCCTCGTCTCCGGAGCCGAGGTAGGCCCGGATCACCTCCGGATCGGCTTGGACCTCAGCGGGAGTGCCGTCGGCGATGAGGCGCCCGAAGTCGAGCACCGTCACGCGGTCGGCGATGCCCATCACCATGCCCATGTCATGCTCGACCAGCACGATGGAGATGCCGAGCGCGTCACGGATCTCCAGGACAGCCGCGGCCATGCGCCGGGTCTCCTCGGAGTTCATGCCGGCGACCGGCTCGTCGAGCAGCAGCAGGTCGGGCTCCGTGCACAGGGCCCGGGCTACCTCGACCCGCTTCTGGTCGCCGTAGGACAGGACGCCGACGGGGATGTCGAGCTTGTCGCCCAGTTCAAGGAACTCAGCGATCTCGCGCACGCGCTTGCCGTGGAGCTCGGCCTCGCGGGTCGCGCGCGGCAGGCGCAGCCCGGCGGCAAGGAAGCCGGCGTGGGTCAGGTGGTGCCGCCCGAGCATGAGGTTCTCGGCGACGGACTGACCGCTGGACAACGCGATGTTCTGGAAGGCGCGGGCGACGCGCAGCTTGGCGATCTTGTGAGGTCGCAGGTTCGTGAGGACGTTCTCCCCGAACCGGATCTCGCCCTCGGTCGCCCGGTAGACCCCGGACATCACGTTGAACAAGGTCGACTTGCCGGCACCGTTCGGGCCGATGATGGCGTGCACGGTGCCAGGGGCGACGGTGAAGGAGACGTCGGCCAGGGCCGCGAGCGCACCGAAGCGCACCGTGACGCCCTGAACCTCGAGCGGCGGGATGCCGCGCTCGAGAGCGGTGGGTCCGCTGGACCCGGAGGTGTCGACGCTCACGCGGTCCACCGGGACAGGGTCTTGGTGCTCTTCGCGGCCTCCTGCTGGACCAATGACTCCTCGCCGGCCGCGTGGCCGAGGTAGAGGCGCTGCACGGCATCAGTCGCGGCGAGCTCTTCCGCCGGTCCCTCGAGCGAGACCTTCCCGACGTCCAGGACGTATGCCGAGTCGGCGACCTTCAGCGCCATGTTGGCGTTCTGCTCGACCAGCAGCACCGAAGTCCCCTGCGCGTTGATCTCCCGCACGATCTCGCCGATCTGGGCGATGATCCGCGGGGCCAGCCCGAGCGAGGGCTCGTCCAGCAGCAGCAGCTTCGGGCCGGCCATCAGCGCCCGGCCGATCGCGAGCATCTGCTGCTCACCGCCCGACAGCAGCCCGCCGCGCTGCGTGCGCCGTTCGGCCAGGACCGGGAACAGGTCGTACACCCGAGCCTGCGCGGCTGTCTTGGCGCCCTTGTCCTTGCTCCCCATGCCGCCGGCGCGCAGGTTCTCCTCGACCGTCAACCGACTGAAGATGCGCCGCCCCTCGGGGACCTGGACGAGCCCGGTCGCCACGACAGCCGCAGCGTCGCGCCCCGCCAGGGCAACCCCGTCGAACGAGATGCTCCCGCTCTCGATCTTGCCCCGGTGCAGCTTGAGCGTGTTGGAGATGGTCCGAAGGAGCGTGGTCTTGCCCGCACCGTTGCTGCCCAGGACCGCGACGACCTTGCCGTCCGGCACCTGCAACGTGACACCACGAAGGGCCTGAACGGCACCTCCGTACGTGACTCTCAGGTCATCGACCTCGAGCACCCGTTTGCCTCCTCTAGTTCTCGACGCCGGGACTGAACCACGACCGCGTGACGCCGGTCACTGTGCACTCCCCCCAGCGCCCTGGCCAGAGGGTGGCACAAAGCCACACCGAGTCGTATCCAGATGGTGATCTGGCGTGTCGTGGGTCACAACTGACTGTGCACAATCCCTGGGCGGACGTCGCATGCCGCGGGGCGGACGACCTCTCCACTGCTCGCGCGCCGTGGTGGAGGTTCCGCCCGTAGCCGTCGTCCGGGGCCGCCTCGCACAATGCGGCCCGACGGCCGAGGAGACCCATGAACCCACCTGCACCCAAACCCGGCAACGGACCCGACCTGACCGGGCGGCGGGTCCTCGTCACGGGAGCCGGCAGCGGCATCGGCCGAGCCTGCGCGCTGAGGCTCGCCACTGCCGGCGGCAAGCTCGTCGTCCTGGACCGCGACGAGGCAGCCGCGAACGCGGTCGCCGACGAGGTCGGTGGCGAGCCGCTCGTCGTCGACCTCGGCGACCGGGAGGCGTTGGCGGCGGTGTGCGCGCCGGGCGGGCCGGTGTCGGACGTGGACGTACTGGTGAACAACGCCGGCCTGCAGCACGTCGCTCCGGTGGAGCAGTTCCCGCCCGACCGCTTCGCCCTGATCCTCCAGGTGATGGTGCAGGCGCCGTTCGAGCTGGCCAGGGCGGCGGTGCCCCACATGTACGAGCAGGGCTGGGGTCGCCTGGTCCACGTGTCTTCCGTGCACGGGCTCCGCGCCTCGCCGCACAAGTCGGCCTACGTCGCTGCGAAGCACGGCCTGGAGGGCCTGTCCAAGGTGCTCGCGCTCGAGGGCGGCGGGCGAGGGGTCACCTCCAACACCATCTGCCCCGGCTATGTGCGAACCCCCCTGGTGGAGGGCCAGATCGCTGCGCAGGCGAAGGCCCACGGACTGCCTGAGTCCGACGTCGTGAGCCGGGTGATGCTGGAGGCCTCGTCGATCAAGCGCCTCATCGAGCCCGCCGAGGTCGCCGACCTGGCGGGCTTCCTCTGCAGCGACGCCGCGTCCTACGCGAACGGCTCGGCGTTCGTCCTCGACGGTGGCTGGAGCGCTCGATGACCACACGCTGGCAGCGTGCGCGCTGGGTCGGTCAGGTGTAGGAATGCTCCATGCGCTCGGCGCCCCGACCCTCCCCCACTCACCGCGCGTGAGGGGCGAGCCGCGACGCGGCGGCGGGCCAGACCCGCAGAGCCCGGCGGGCAGGTCGCAGACGGCTGCCGAGGACGCCCTCGCCGAGGCCGCCGACCCGTGCGCCGCTCTGCTCCTGCTGCTCGCCCGAGACGCTCCGGCCGCCGAGCTGTCCCGGCTGCTCGACCTGACCGGCGCGCCCTCTGAGGGCCTCGACGCGGCGCTCACCTCGGCCCTGCAGGTCAGGGCCCGGCTCGATGACCAGCACCGCCGCGAGGAGCAGCTCGCGGCCCTCTACGCCAGCGCCAGCGACCTGTCGTCACTGCACGAGCTGGAACAGGTGCTGCAGGCGATCGTGCGACGCGCACGTGGCCTGCTCGACACCGACGCCGCCTACCTCACCTTGTCCGACGAGGGGCGGGCCGTCACGTACATGCGGGTGACCGACGGCATCCGGACCGATGCCTTCAAGCAGGTGCTGCTCCCCTTCGGCGCCGGACTCGGCGGGCTCGTGGCCGCGACCTGCACGCCCTACGCCACGTCCGACTACGCCCGGGACTCGCGACTGGTCCACCGCATCGACGACACCGTCACCGGGGAGGGCCTGGTGGCGATCCTCGGCGTCCCCCTCAGACTCGGCGACAAGGTAATCGGGGTGCTCTACGCGGCCAACCGCCGCGAGCGCCCCTTCGACTCCGACGAGGTGGCGCTGCTGCTGTCGCTCGCTGACCACGCCGCCATCGCCATCGAGAACGCCTCGCTGTTCGAGGAGCTCGGCGCCGCGATGGCCGACCTGCAGCGGGCGAGCAGCCAGCTCCAGGTGCACAGCGATCTGGTCGAGCGCACCGTTGCCGAGCACGAGCGCCTGTCCGCTGTGCTCCTGGGGGGCGGCGGCCTGGCAGAGGTGGCGTGCGCAGCCCTCGACGTCGTCGGCGGCTCGCTGCTCGTCGTCGACGCCGACGGCACGCTGCTCGCGGCGGCCGGACCAGAGGTCCCCGACGCCCGGACGCTCGCAGCTGAGGCGTTGCCCACCGTGCGGAGCCGCCGACCGACGACGTCGGGGAGCAGCGCGGGACGAGCGGCGATGATCGTCCCGGTCTTCGCCGGAGCCGAGACCCTCGGCGCCGTGGTGTCCGTCGGGGCAGAGCTCGACGAGCCGGGAGTGCGCACCCTCGAGCGCGCTGCCGTCGTGACGGCGCTCCTGCTCCTGCAGGAGCGCTCGATCGCGCAGGCCGAGCACCGGGTGCGCGGAGAGCTCTTCGACGACCTGTTCGCCGTGCCCCAGCGGCACTCCGAGAGCCTGCACCGGCGGGCGTCCCACGTGGGTCTCGACCTGTCCGGCTCCTACGTCGTCGTGGTGGCCCGCCTGCGCGACGAGACGCCGACGGTCGCGGCGTGGCGCGCCGTTCGCCTCGCCCACGGCCCCGGCGGCACGGGAGCGCAGCACCGCGGTGACCTCGTCCTGCTCGTGGCGCTCGAGGCGACGTTCGAGTCCGCACCCGGTGCGCCGACGGCGTCCGACGTCGCGGCGCGGGTGGCGGAGCAGCTGCGGGGGGCGGTCGACGGCCCGGTCACCGTCGGCGCGGCCGGGCCAGGGGTCGGCGCCGCCGAGCTGGCCGAGCTCTACCGCGAGGCCCGTCGCTGCTGCGACGTCCTCGTGTCCCTCGGCCGCACCGGACAGGCCGCATCCCGCGAGGAGCTCGGCGTCTACGGTCTGCTGCTCAGCGCCTCGGGGCAGGGCGAGGTCGACCGCTTCGTCTTCCGCACGGTCGGGCCGCTGCTGGACTACGACCGGGACCGCGGGAGCGAGCTGGTGCGCACGCTGCTCGCCTACTACGGCTCGGGCGGCAGTCTCACTCGCACGGCAGCGGAGCTGTTCGTCCACGTGAACACCCTCTACCAGCGCCTCGAGCGCGTGACGCAGCTGCTCGGTGACGGGTGGCGCTCCGGCGACGGCGCCCTCCAGGTGCACCTCGCCCTGCAGCTGAACGGCTCCCGCGGCCCCCGCTGACACCGCACCTGCGGGAAGCCGCTCCACAGCCGGGTGCAACACTTCGGCTCTTCGCTTCAGGCACTCGACGAGGAGACCCCATGCAGCAGGACTTCGCCGGACGGACGGCGCTCATCACCGGTGGGACGCGCGGCATCGGGCTGGGCATCGCCGCGGAGCTGGTCTCGCGCGGCGCCAACGTGGTGATCACCGCCCGCAAGCCCGACGAGCTCGAGGCCGCGGTCGCGACGCTCGACCCTGACGGCGCGGGGAGGGCGCTCGCCGTCCGGGGCAGCGCGGACGACGAGGCCCACCAGGCCGACGCCGTCGCGCAGGCCGTCGAGCGCTTCGGCCGACTCGATGTCCTCGTCCCGAACGCCGCGGTCAATCCGCAGTACGGCCCCCTGGTGGACGCCGACCTCTCGGCAGTCCGCAAGGTGTTCGAGGTGAACGTCACCGGCGTGCTCGGCTGGGTGCAGCAGGCCTGGCGCCAGTCCATGCAGGAGCACGGCGGGAGCATCCTGGTCGTCGCGTCGGTCGGGGGGCTGCGCAGCGGGGCGCCGATCGGTGCCTACAACGCCAGCAAGGCCGCCGTGATCCACCTCGTACGACAGCTCGGCGCCGAGATGGGGCCGACGGTGCGGGTGAACGCCATCGCACCGGCGGTCGTGAAGACCCGCTTCGCCGAGGCGTTGTACGAAGGGCGCGAGGACGAGGTCGCAGCGGGCTACCCGATGGGCAGGCTGGGCACTCCCGAGGACACCGCCAAGGCAGCGGCCTTCCTGCTGTCGGGTGACGCGTCGTGGATCACCGGCGAGACGCTCGTCGTCGACGGCGGCACCACCGTGAAGCGCTGACCCGGTGCTCCCGGACCTGACCGGGGCCGTCGCGCTGGTCACCGGCGGTGCCAGCGGCATCGGCGCCGCCGCCGTGCGCCAGCTGGCGGCCGGTGGTGCGCGGGTCGTGATCGCCGACCTCGACCTCCCCGCGGCCGAGGCCCTGGCCGAGCAGGTCGACGGCTCGGCCGTGCGGTGCGACGTACGCGACCCGCTCGACAGCGAGCGGGCCGTCGCGACCGCCGAGCAGGAGTACGGCGGGCTCGACCTCGCCCTGCTCAACGCCGGGATCGCCGGTGGCTTCGCATCCTGGGACGACCTCGACCTGGACCGCTACCGGACGATGCTCGGGGTCAACGTGAACGGCGTCGTGTTCGGCGTCCGGGCCGCCCTGCCGGCGCTGCGCCGACGGGGTGGCGGCGCTGTCGTCGCCACCGCCTCGCTGGCCGGACTCGCCCCCGCCTCGGCCACTCCCGTCTACGCCCTCACCAAGGGGGCGGTCGTGCAGTTCGTCCGCTCCATGGCGCCGCCGCTCGCGGTCGAGGGGATCCGGCTCACCGCACTGTGCCCGGGGTTCGTCGAGACGCCCCTGCTGACCGGCATGGTGGACCGCTTCCACGAATCGGGCTTCCCGCTGCTCACCGCCGACGAAGTGGCCTCAGCAGCCGTCGACCTCGCCCGTCACGGCGAGGCCGGTGCGTGCGTCATCTGCCAACCGGGGCGCGAGCCCACTCCGTACGCCTTCCGCGGCGTGCCTGGTCCGCGCGGCCTCGGCGAGGGAGTGACGCCTCCCACTCGCAACCCGCTGCCGGGCGCCAGCAGGTGACCTGGCGAGCCGCTCAGACCGGCAGCAGGGGGGCCATGGCGCAGTCCCGCCCGGCGTCCTTGGCGCGGTAGAGCGCGTCGTCGGCGGCCGCCAACAACGACTGAGGCGACTGCACCCTCGTAGTCGTCGTCCCGACGCCCGCGCTGAGCGTCACGGCCAACGTGCCTGCGGGGACCAGCACGTGCACCAGGGCGCACTGCGCCCGGATCTGCTGCGCGCGACAGAGGGCCTCCGCCGCAGAGGTCCGTGGAAGCACGAGCACGAACTCCTCGCCGCCGTAGCGTGCGACCGTGTCGGTCGCTCGGGCAGAGGCCTGCAGGCACTGCGAGAGCGACTGGAGCAGCAGGTCTCCTACGGCATGGCCGTAGGTGTCGTTGACCGACTTGAACAGGTCGACGTCGAGCATCACGACGCTCAACTCCTCCCCCGTCTCGACCGCGTGGTCCACCTGCAGAGCAAGGACGTCGGCCAGGTGCCGCCGGTTGTAGCAGCCGGTCAGGGGGTCCCGCCGCGCGAGCTCGGCCACTTCGGCTCGGAGTCGCTCGACCGTCGCCACCTCATGCTGCAGCGAGCTGTTGGCCTCGGCGAGCAGGTCGCGCTGAGCCGTCGCCGCGCTCACGTCCCGCACCACGAGCACCCGGCCGAGCGAACGCCCCCTGCGGTCCTGCAGCTCCGCGACCTGCAGGTCGAGGTCCGCCGGACCGTCCTTCAGCAGCACCGCGTGCTCGCCGCCGCGCGACAGCAGGACCGACGCAAGCCCTCCGAGCGCCTGCTCAGCCGGGGTCCCGATGGCGGCACACCCGGGCGGAACGGCGCGCGCCAGCAGAGCCACTGCGGCGGCGTTGACGTCGCCCAGGCGGTCCTGCTCGTCGAGGACGAGGACGGCGTCGTGCAGCTCCTCCAGAACGCGCGCCCGGGCGATCGGGATGACTTCGAACAGTCCCTGTCGGAACACCGAGTAGCAGTTGACCAGGCCGGCGAGGACGAAGCCGAGAGCGCTGACGTCCTGGCCGCCGGTCAGGCCGAGCACGACGACCACGTTGAAGCTGACGCACACGAGGGCGCTGACGAGGACCGTCGTCAGCTGGCGGGTCCGTAGCGCAGCGGCGTGCCGCCGCGCCCGCAGGACGTGGAGGAGCGCGGCGCCGAGGAGCAGGTTGCTGTACACCGCATGCACCCAGAACAGCGGCCCGAACTCAGAGCGCACCGAGGGGTCGGGTCCGACGTCGACGACCAGCTCGTGCATCACGTTGGTGAGGGCCGCGACGCTGATGAGGACCGGTTCCACGACGAGGAGCAGCGTCCGTCGGGTAGGTCGCCAGTCGCGGTCGACCAGAGACCAGCACAGGCAGGCGAACCCGGCACAGGCGGTGCCCACGCCCGGGAAGATCCCCAGCTCGACGGAGCTCAGCGCGCCGGGGGTCGACGCGACGGAGGCGAGGGCGTCCACCGCCGACCACCAGGCAAGCCCCGTCATGGCGACGGCGAGCCACCCCGCGCTCGGGGTCCGCCCTCTGTGGCGCCAGCTCAGGACGGCAGTGACCGCGCAGATGAACGTGGCGAGGACGTACACGCCGAGCCACACGCCGAGCCCCTCCCTCTGGTGACCTCACCCGGCCATCCCGTAGCCGTCGACAGCGCGGCACAGGGGCTACAGCCCCCGGACGGGTGGCCCTTCGAACCGGGCCGCACCACTGTCTCGAGGGCGTGTCCGGGGTCGATGCCCTTCCTGCCGTCCGCCGCACCCCCTAGGGTGCCCTCGACCTCCCAACGATCAAGACTACGGAGATGTGATGAGCGAGCAGTTCAACAACCCCCACCCGCCCATGCCCGGCCAGCCCCACTCCGGCCCAGCCACCGCCGGCCCCGCACCGGCCCCGGTCGAGACTGCCTTCAAGCTCATGCTGGCCCGCGCCGCCTTGAGCCTGCTCAGCCTGCTCGCGCTGTTCGCGACGAAGGACGCTCTACGCGAGCAGATCGAGAAGTCGAACACCGGAACCACGGACATCGACACGGTCGTCAACGCGGCGTTGACCATCGGCGTTGTCTTCGGCCTGCTCTTCACGGTCCTCTACGTGGCGCTCGCCTTTCAGGTGCGCAAGGGCAAGAGCTGGGCGCGGATCGTCACGTTCGTGCTCGCCGGCCTCTCGATCCTGTCCGGACTCGCCTCGCTGGCGCAGCCCGTGCCGGCGATCAGCCGGATCCTGGGTCTGCTCGTGCTCATCGTCGACATCGCCATCGTGGTGATGCTGGTGAACAAGAAGAGCGGCGAGTTCTTTCACCGCCGCTAGCCACCACTGATCTCGAATGACGGGGCCTCCCGGTCGGCGCGCCCGCGCCTCGACCAGGGGGCCTCCTTCGCAGGTCAGTCGAGCCGCTCGGCGCGCAACGCCGATCGGCGCACCTTGCCCGCATCGTCGCGCAGGGGCCCGTCCACGAGCTCCACCGTGCGCGGCACCTTGTAGCGGACGAGCCGGGTCGCCACGTGGTCCAGGAGCTCTGAAGGGGTCACCGGCTCGGTCGCGTCCACGAGCGCGTGCACCCGCTCGCCGAGATCGTCGTCAGGCAGGCCGATCACGCACGACGAGCGTACGGCCGGGTGGCTGTCGAGTGCCGCCTCGACCTCAGCCGGGTAGACGTTCGAGCCCCCCGACAAGATCAGGTCGGCGCTGCGGTCGGCCAGGTAGAGGTAGCCGTCGTCGTCGAGGTGGCCGAGGTCGCCGAGCGTCTCCCAGCCGTCCACCGAGCGGGCGGTCGCGCCGATGTAGCGGTAGGTCGTACCGGGTCCGTCGGCCGGCATCAGGTAGACCTCACCGACCTCGCAAGGCGCGCACTCGACGCCGTCGGGTCGCAGCACCCGCACCGCCGAGCCGAGCGCTGGGCGGCCCACCGACCCTGGGTGCTCGAGCCACTCGTCTCCGGGGATCAGCGTGATGCCGTTGCCCTCGGTCCCGGCGTAGAGCTCCAGCACCCGTTCCGGCCCGAGCCAGTCGAGCCATGCCCGCTTGAGCCACTCCGGGCACGGAGCGCCGAGGTGCAGGACGGTGCGCACGGAGCTGACGTCGTAGCGCTCCCGCCCGGGCAGGCGCCAGATCCGCTGCATCATCGTCGGCACCACCATCGCGAAGCCGACGCCGTGGGCCTGGATCGCCGCGAGGGCCCGCTCGGCGTCGAACCGCCGGAGCAGGATGACGGTGTGGCCGCAGAACAGCCCGCGGAAGCAGTAGAGGAACGGGCCGTTGTGGAACAGCGGTCCGGCCACCAGCTGCACGTCGTCGCAGCGCAGGTAGGGAACGGCCGGCTCGTTCGGGTCGAACACGCCGGGGACGGTCGCGACGATGAGCTTCGGTCGCCCGGTGGACCCGCCGGAGGTGGGCGCCTTCCACTCGAGCGAGACGGCGTCCGGCAGGCCAGAGTCGTCGTCCGGCACGTCGAGATCGGGACCGACGCAACGGCGCCCGGACGCCTGCGCCCCCACGACCAGCACCGGGTCGGCCAGCTCGATCACCGCTGCCAGCTCGGCGGCCGGGAGCCTCGCCGAGACCGGCTGCGGGGTCGCGCCGAGCTTCCAGACGGCAACGCAGGCCTGGACGAACGCGCGCCCGTTCGGCAGCGCGATCGTCACCATGTGGCCCGCGGAGACCCCGAGCTGCGCGTAGGCCCGGGCCAGCGCGTTGGTCGTCAGGTCGAGCTCGCGTCGGGTGAGTGTGCCCTCCTCGTCCACGACCGCGAGACGGTCGGGATCGCGGCGGGCGAGCTCGCCGATGCAGGCAGCGATCGAGATCGGCCCGGTCACGTCCGGTGCTTGCCCAGCTCCTGCTTGGCGACCGTGCGCACGTGCACCGCGTCGGGACCGTCGACGATGCGCAGGGTGCGCGCGTGGGCCCACATGCTGGCGAGGCCGAAGTCGTCGGACACCCCTGCGCCGCCGTGGATCTGGATCGCCCGGTCGAGAACCTCGAGGACCGCTCGGGGCACCATCACCTTGATGCCGGAGATCTCGCTGCGAGCGCCCTTGGCGCCGACTTGATCGATCAGCCAAGCGGTCTTGAGCACGTAGAGCCGAGACATGTCGATGGCCATGCGCGACTCGGCGATCTGCTCTCGGACGACGCCCTGGTCGGCCAGCGGCTGTCCGAAGGCTGTACGGGACAGCGCCCGCTCGCACATCATGTCGAGGGCTCGTTCAGCCACGCCGATGGCCCGCATGCAGTGGTGGATGCGTCCCGGGCCGAGCCGCGCCTGCGCGATGGCGAAACCGCCGCCCTCCTCGCCGAGCAGGTTCGTGACCGGCACGCGGACGTCGTCGTAGCGCACCTCGCAGTGGCCGTGCTGGTCGGTGTAGCCGAAGACCGGGAGGTCCCGCACGACGGTCACGCCGGGGGTGTCCCGGGGGACCAGCACCATCGACTGCTGACGGTGGACCGACGCCGACGGGTCGGTCTTGCCCATGACGATGAAGATGGCGCAGCGCGGATCGGCCGCGCCGCTGGTCCACCACTTGGTGCCGTTGATGACGTAGTCGTCGCCATCACGCTCGATGCGGGTCTCGATGTTCGTCGCGTCGGAGGAGGCCACCGCCGGCTCGGTCATGCTGAACCCGGAGCGGATATGCCCCTCGAGCAGCGGCTCCAGCCAGCGGGCTTTCTGCTCGGGAGTTCCGAACAGGTGGATCGTCTCCATGTTGCCCGTGTCGGGTGCTGCGCAGTTCATCGCCTCGGGCGCGATGCTGCCGCTGCGGCCCATCTCCTCGGCGAGCACGGCGTACTCGAGGTTGGTCAGACCTGAGACCTCGTGCAGGAAGAAGTTCCACAGCCCGCGGCGCCGGGCCTCGGCCTTGAGCTCCTCGATCACCGGGGGCAGCTCGTGCGGACGGCCCGCCTCGGTCGACTCGCGTCGCTGTGCGGCGTAGACCGGTTCGGCGGGGTAGACGCGCTCGTCCATGAAGGACCGCAAGCGGGAGAGGGCGTCCTGGGCAGCGGGGCTGAGGGCGAAGTCCATGGGATGCAGCGTGCCACTCGACGGGCTCCGCGATGCTGCGACCCGGCTCTCAGCCTGTCCCGGCCACGACCGGCGGGGCCGGCAGGCTCACGGTCACGGTGGTCCCTCGCCCAGGTTCGCTGTCGACGTCCACCGTGCCCTCGTGCGCAGCCACCAGGGCAGCGACGATGGCGAGCCCGAGCCCGCTCCCGCTGGTCGAGCGCATCGAGCGGGTACGAGACTCGTCCGCCCGGTAGAAGCGCTCGAAGACGCGTGATGCGACCTCAGGCGGCATGCCGTCACCGTCGTCGGCCACCACCACGACGACCGAGCCAGGCAGTGCGGCGACCGACACCTCGACGGTCGTGCCCGCACCTGTGTGCGTCACGGCGTTGGTGACCAGGTTGCCCAGCACCTGGCGAAGGCGGGCCTCGTCGCCCAGCACGACCGGCAGGTCTGCGCCCTTCGTCGGTCCGAGGCGCACGACGTGCTGCGGGTGCAGCGTCGCCCCATCGTGGACGACGTCGGTGGCGACGGCGAGGACGTCGACCGGGGCGCGCTTCAGCGGCCGCTGCTGGTCCAGCCGGGCCAGCAGGAGCAGGTCCTCGACGAGCAGCCCCATGCGGGCAGCCTCATCCTCGATACGACGCAGCACCCGCCCGGTCTGGTCGGGTTCGACCGCCCCCTGCCGGAACAGCTCGGCGAAGCCGCGAATTGAGGTGAGGGGCGTGCGCAGCTCGTGGCTCGCGTCGGCGACGAAGCGCCGCATGCGTTCCTCAGACGCCCGAGCGGCCGCCTCGGACTGCTGCTGTGCGGAGTAGGCGGACTCGAAGCGGTCGACCATCGCGTTGAACGAGGCGGACAGGCTCCCCACCTCGGTCCGCGGGTCGGCCGGCGGCAGGCGTCGGGTGAGGTCCCCCGACGCGATCGCCTCCGCCGTCACCTCGACCTGGCGCAGGGGCCGCAGGCTGCTTCGGACGGCGAGCCAGGCGAGCGCTCCCCCGAGCCCGAGCGCCAGCAGTCCGAGCAGCGCGTAGATCCGGAGCAGCCGGGCGACCGTGTCGTCCACGTCCTGGAGCGGCACGGCAGCGACGACGGTCGCGCCCCCGACGCCACGGCGGCTGAGCACCCGCCACCGCTGGCTCCCGTCGTCGGCGTCGACCGTCGCTGCGCCGGCCTCGCGCGCGGGCCACCCGCTGAGGTCAGGCCCCGAGGGGTCACCGGCGGGGAGACCCTCCTGGCGCACGAGCTGACCCAAGGCGTCGAAGCGCACCAGGACGCCTCCCGACGGGGGCGCCTCAGCTCGCCCCCGACGCATGGGGGGAGACTGCGGGCCACCCGGGTCGCGGATCGCCGCGGCGAGCTGGGCGTCGACGCGGTCGACGAGGTAGCCCCGCAGGACGACGGTCGCAGCCACGCTGGTCGCCACGAGGACGAGCCCCAGCAGCGCCAGCAGCAGGGCCGTCAGCTGCGTGCGCAGCGGCGTCCGCGCCAGCTTCACGCGTCGTACGCCCTCATGCGACGGGCCGGGGTCGGCGCAGCACGTAACCCACGCCTCGCACGGTGTGGAGCAGGCGCGGGTCACCGGTGTCGACCTTGCGCCTCAGGTAGGACACGTAGGACTCCACGACGTTGCCGTCACCGCCGAAGTCGTACTGCCAGACGTGCTCGAGGATCTGGCGCTTGGACAGCACCCGGCCAGGGTTCTGCAGCAGGTAGCGCAGCAGCTTGAACTCCGTCGGCGACAGGTCCACCTCTGCGCCTGCCTTCCAGACCTGGTGGGTGTCGTCGTCCAGGACGAGGTCGTCGTAGGTGAGCCGCGCCGTCGCGGGGTCGCTGGGCGGCGCGCCCGCCGTCCGCCTCAGCACCGCCCGGATGCGCGCGACGACCTCTTCGAGGCTGAACGGCTTGGTGACGTAGTCGTCGCCACCGATCGTCAGGCCCTCCACCCGATCCTCGGTCGAGTCCTTGGCCGTGAGAAACACGACCGGCACGCGGTCACCACTGCGGCGCAGCTCGCGGGCGACGTCGAAGCCGTTCATGCCCGGCATCATGACGTCGAGGACCACCAGGTCCGGCGAGGTCGCGCCCGCCTGCACCAGAGCGTCCTTGCCGTTGGTCGCCGTCACTACGTCGAAGCCCGCGAAACGGAGGCTGGCCGAGAGCAGCTCCAGGATGTTCGGCTCGTCGTCGACGATGAGCAGCCGTGCCTCGCTCATGAGGCCTCCTCGATCGCTGTGAGTCCCCAGCATCGCGGACGGCTGTGCTCTGATGCTGTGAGTTCCCTGGGAGTTGCCTGGCAGCCGCTTTCCTGCTGCTCTGGCAGGATCAGCTGCGATGGCAGCGCTGGAAGACGCCGACGACGTGGTTGTGGTCGGTACCGGACTCGCCGGGCTCAACGCGGTGGAGGGCCTGCGGCGCCAGGGTTTCCCCGGACGGCTCACGCTCCTCGGCGAGGAGCGGCTCCACCCGTACGACCGGCCGCCGTTGTCCAAGCAGGTGCTGCAGGGCTCGTCGACCGGCCCTGCCTATCTGCGCGCCCCCTCGGACTACCCCGAGCTCGCCGTCGACCTCCGGCTCGGACGACGAGCGGCCCGACTCGACACCGGCTCCCGCGAGGTGCACCTCGACGACGGCGCGGTGCTGCCGTACGACGCCGTCGTCCTGGCAACGGGAGCGGCCCCGCGCCGGCTGCCTGGAGCCGAGGGGTTGCGCGGGGTCCACGTGCTGCGGACCTTCGACGACGGCATAAGCCTGCATGACGCCATCAGCACCGCCGGATCGCTCGTCGTCGTCGGCGGTGGGCCGCTCGGTCTCGAAGCGGCCGCGAGCGCCCGGATGAACGGTGCTCGCGTCGATCTCGTCGAGCGGCTGGACGGGCCGATGGTGTCGGTGCTCGGCCCCCGGCTCGCCGCCGCGGTGACGGCGCTGCACGCGGACGCGGGGGTCCGACTGCACCTCGCCACCGGGGTCGCTGACCTGCTCGGGACCGCCCGGGTCGAAGGCCTGTCGCTGGCCGACGGCACCATCCTCGAGGCCCGCGTCGTCCTGCTCGCCCTCGGTGTCGTGCCCAGCACGTCGTGGCTCGACGGGTCCGGGGTCGAGCTCCTGCCCGACGGGGCCATCAGCTGCGATCCGACAGGGCGGACCTCCGTCCCGGGGGTCTGGGCCGTCGGTGACGCGGCCGCGTGGCAGGACGAGACGGGGCGGCACCGCCGGATCGAGCACTGGTCGAGCGCCGCCGACCAGGCCGCGATCGTGGTCGGCGAGCTCTCCGGTGCGCCCGTGCCACGGGGGGTGCCCTACTTCTGGAGCGAGCAGTACTCCTCGACGCTCCAAGCGGTCGGCGAGGTAGGGCCGCACACCGAAGTCGAGGTCCACCCGCTGGGCGACGGGCTGGTCGCCCTGCACGCCGAGCAGGACCGGCTCCTCGGCGTGGTCACCCTCAATGCCCGCCGGCAGGTCGGTCGGGCCCGCAAGCTGCTTCGCGCGGGCGCGAGCCTCGCCGAAGCGCGAGAGGTCTTGCTGCGCTGAGCAACCCGGATCCGTCAGGTGGCGGTGCGCACGTCAGCCGCGACGCGGCGTTCGACCACGAAGGACAGGAACGGCACCGTGCCGGCGAGCATCACCAGCACCGTCCGGCCCACGGTCCACCCGACCCGCCGGGCGAGGTCGGCCACGGTCACGAGGTAGCCCATGAACACGAAGCCGTGGATCGGGCTGAACGTCTTGGAGAACTCCGGCCGGTCACCGAGGTAGCGCAGGGGCATGGCGACGAGGACCAGGACCAGCAGGCCGACGCCGACCAGGAAGGCGAGGACGGAGAACCGGCGCAGCGCAGCGGGCACGCCCTGGGCCGTCGTCACCGTCGACCGTTCTCGGCGAGCCAGGCGAGGTGGCGGTTGTAGGCGACGAGCTCCGGGTCGCCATCCTGATCGGGGGCCTCGGCCTCATCGACCGACGCCTGCTGACGCGCTACGGCGGGGAGATCAGGGGTCACGGCCCCGGGCGGCTCCATCCGCGCGGGATCGAGCTCGTCGAGCACGACCTTGACCCACAGGAAGACGGCGAACCCGCCGAACAGCCACCACTGCAGGGCGTAGCCGTAGTTCTGCCAGTCGTCCTCGGCCCGCGCCGTCTCGAGCTGCCACCAGCCGATCCGGCCGAGGACGGCGAGCGCGGCGAGCAGCAGCGCGTGCCGGAGAAGCCACCGGGGAGTGACGAACGCGCGCACCCCTCCACGGTACCGGCGGCGCTCCGAGTGCGCCTGGCGCCGACGACGTGCAGGCGATCCTCCTCGCGGGTGCCTCGCCGCGGCCTGGGTAGGGGTCCTGCGACCGGAGTCCGACCCGCGAGAGGAACCCCATGAGCGAGCAGCCCGCCACCGATGCAGGCACCACCCGTCCCGCCGGCGAGGGCGTCGACGACGAGACCCTGACCGAGCAGGTCGGGGAGCAGACCGACAGCAACCTCGAGGTCGAGGGCGCGTTCGAGCGAGAGAGCGACGGTGCCGCCAGCGACACCGAAGCCGCCAAGGCCAGCGGCGACGAGCTGAAGTAGCTCGCACTGAGCACGACAGACCGGCCGGGTCCCCAGCACGCGGGATGCCGGCCGGTCGTGGGTCGGTGCTAGAGGCCGAGCCGCTTGGCGATGACCTCGTTCATGATCTCGTCCGTCCCGCCGCCGATCCGCAGGATGCGGCTGTCGCGGTAGTGCCGCTCCACCTCGCTGTCGCGCAGGTAGCCCGCCCCCCCGTGCAGCTGCACCGCCTCGTCCACGACGGCATCGCAGGCCTCGCAGGCGGTGTTCTTGGCCATCGACACCTCCAGCACCGCGTCGCCCGACTCCTGCCAGGCAGCCATGGCCGAGCGCGTCACGGCCTTGGCCACGAACGCCGCGCGAGCCATCTCGGCCAGCTTGTGCCGCACCACCTGGCGGCTGGCGAGGGGACGGCCGAAGGTCTCGCGCTGCTTGACCCAGGCGAGCGTGAGGTCGACGCAGCGCTGCGCGGTCGCGTAGGCCTGGACGGCGAGTCCCAGTCGCTCGGCTTGGAACTGCTGCAGGATCTGGACGAAGCCGGCGCCCGGCTCACCGATGAGGTTGGCCGCCGGAACGCGCACGTCCGCGAAGCCCAGCTCAGCGGTGTCCGAGCAGAGCCAGCCCATCTTGTCGAGCCGCCGGTCGACGGTGAAGCCCGGCGTGCCCTTGTCCACCACCAGCAGCGAGATCCCGCCGTAGCCCTCGCCGCCGGTGCGCACCGCGGTCGTCACGAAGTCGGCCCGGACCCCGGACGTGATGAAGGTCTTGCTGCCGTTGACGACCCACTCGTCCCCGTCGCGCACCGCGCGGGTACGCAGCCCTGCGACGTCGGAGCCACCTCCTGGTTCGGTCACGGCCAGCGCCCCGATCAGCTCGCCACGGAGCGCCGGTCGCACGTACGTGTCGACGAGGTGGTCCGATCCGTTGCGCGCCATGTGAGGGACGGCGATGCCGTGGGTGAACAGGGACGCCACCACGCCGCCGGACCCGCCGCCGAGCAGGACCTCCTCGGTGACGATCGCCGCGTCGATCGGGTCACCGCCACCGCCGCCGAGCTCCTCCGCGAACGCGACGCCCAGCAGGCCCGCGTCGGCGAAGGTCCGGTGCAGCGCCCGGGGCAGCTCCCCCTCGCGTTCCCACCGCGCGACGTGGGGGGCGATCTCACGGGCGACGAGATCGCGAGCAAGCGCGCGCAGGGCGAGGCGCTCGGGCGTCCGCCACGGGTCGCTCACGACGTCTCGGGGGTCGGGAGGTCGAGGTCGGCCAGCTCGACGAGGCCACGCACCTCAGCCTGCTCGGCGCGCAGGTCGTCGAGCAGTGGCGTCAGGTCGGCAGCGACGCTGCACCTCCGGGGTCGTTGTGTGAACGGACGCTAACAGCAGGCGCCTACGATGACGCTGTGCCTGCCACGAGCGCCCTGCCCCGCCGAGAGCAGCTGCTCGAGGCGGCCGCGGCCCTGTTCGCCGACCGCGGTTTCCACGACGTCGGCATCGATGACATCGGCGGCGCTGCCGGGATCAGCGGCCCTGGGGTCTACCGGCACTTCGCGAGCAAGCAGGCACTGCTCGAGTCGCTGTGCGACCGGGCCATGACCCGCATGCTCGAAGGGGCCCGCTCCATCTCCTCGGGCTCGGGCGACCCGCACAACTCGCTCTCGGCCCTGGTGGACCTGCACGTCGCCTTCGCCGTCGAGGAGCGGGCCCTGATCAGCGTGTGGGTCCGTGAGATGCGCGCCCTGTCCGAAGACGTCCGCCGTTCCTTGCGTCGGCGCATGCGGGCCTACGAGGAGCCGTGGCACGACGTGCTCTCGGCGCTGCGGGAGGACCTCGGGCCCGCCGAGATCTCGGTCCTGACCGGGGCGACCCTCGCCATGCTCAACGGCGTCGCCTTCACCGGCACGGCTCAGCTCACGCCCGACGAGCTCGCCCGGCTGCTCCGACGGATGGCGCTCGCGGCTCTGCTCACCCGCGAGACCAACCCCGGCCACTGAAGGGGCGACCGTCAGGGAGCGACAGGGGCCGCCGACACGGTCGTGCCGGCGGGCTGGATCCGTGCGAAGTGCGACCGGTCCACCGAGATGAACAGCCCCTTGCCGCGGAAGGCGACGACGCCGTCCGGATCGGTGCCGGTGCACGACACCCAGAGCTTGCGCCCGTCGCGCTGGTCGAGCCGCGAGCGCACGACGTACGGCACGGCGATGCGCACCGGCTTCAGGTACTCGACCTCCAGGGTGCGCGTCACCCCCGGGACCTGCGCGACGTAGAGCAGGAAGCCCAGCACGTCGTCCACCACGGTGGCGACCGCACCGCCGTGGGCGATGCCGGGAGCACCGCTGTGCCGGTCCTCGAAGACGTGCTCGGTGAGCATCTCGTCCCCGTCGCGGTGCACCCGCAGGTGGAAGCCCTGCGGCGAGTCCGGTCCGCAGCCGAAGCAGATCGGGTGGTGCGGCGGCATGAGACCGGCTGCGAGGTCGACCCGGCGTAGGTCCGATCCGAGCCCCTCAGACACCGAGCGACCTACCGATGATCTCCTTCATGACCTCGGTGGTGCCGCCGTAGATGGTCTGGATGCGCGAGTCCAGGAACGCCTTGGCGACGGGGTACTCGAGCATGTAGCCGTAGCCGCCGTGCAGCTGGACGCACGCGTCGACGACCCGCTTCTGCAGCTCGGTCGTCCACCACTTGGCCATAGCAGCGTCCTGCACCGTGAAGCGCCCGGCGTTGTGCTCGAGGACCGCCTTCTCCACGAAGTGCTTGGCGATCTCGATCTCGGTGGCCATCTCGGCAAGCACGAACCTGTTGTGCTGGAAGCTGCCGATCGGCTTGCCGAAGGCCGTGCGCCCCTTGCAGTACTCAAGCGTGAGGTCGAAGACCTTGCTGGCAGCGGCGACCGCGACGACGGCGATGGACAGGCGCTCCTGGGGCAGCTTCTCCATGAGGTGGACGAAGCCGCCGCCCTCACGCCCGACGAGGTTCGCGGCCGGCACCCGCACCTCGTCGAAGAACAGCTCGGCCGTGTCCTGCGCCTTGAGTCCGACCTTGGCCAGGTTGCGCCCCCGCTCGAAGCCCTTCATGCCCCGCTCGACGGCGAGCAGCGAGAAGCCGTGCGCGCCGGCGTCGGGGTCGGTGCGGGCCACGACCAGGACGAGGTCGGCGTTGATGCCGTTGGTGATGAACGTCTTCGACCCGGACAGCACCCAGTCGTCGCCGTCACGCCGGGCCGTCGTCGTCAGGCCCTGGAGGTCGGACCCGGCCCCCGGCTCGCTCATCGCGATGGCGGTGATCATCTCGCCGGTGACGAAGGGCGGTAGCCAGCGGGCCTTCTGCTCATCGCTCGTGAGGTCGAGCAGGTACGGCGCCATGATGTCGTTGTGCAGGGTGAACCCGACTCCGCTCGCGCCGCTGCGGGTCAGCTCCTCACCGATCACGCAGTTGTAGCGGAAGTCCTTCGTGCCTCCGCCGCCGTACTGCTCAGGGACATCGGTGCCGAGCAGCCCCTGCTTGCCCGCCTCGACCCAGACCGACCGGTCGACGATCCCGGCAGCCTCCCACTCGGCATGGAAGGGCTCGACGTGCTTGGCCAGGAAGCTTCGCACGGCCCCCCGGAAGGCGTCGTGCTCGGGCTCGTACAGGGTGTGCTGCATGGCGGCAGGCTAACCGTCGTTCACATCACCGGCAACGACGCGTGGCCCGGCGGACCTGCAGTCGCGCCGACGCGTCCGCTTCTCCTCGTACATCGCCTGGTCTGCTGCCCGCTGGGCGCCGAGCAGACCGCCGTCCGGAGCGGCCGAGGCCACGCCCAGCGAGGCGGCGACACCGGCCTCCTGGAGAGCGTCCCGGATGGCCGCTGCCCGCTCCAGTGCGGCTTCGGCGGTGCAGTGGCGCAGCAACACGCCGAACTCGTCCCCGCCGAGTCGGGCCACCGGGTCCTGCCCGCGCACCGCCCGCGAGATGGCACCGGCCGCCCGCCGGATCAGCTCATCCCCAGCAGCGTGGCCCTGCTCGTCGTTGGTGTTCTTGAGCCCGTCCAGGTCGACCACGACGATCGAGGTCGGGTCGGCGAGCCGGGTGAAGAAGGAGGCCTCCTCCTCGAGCAGCCGGCCCCACGCACCCCGGGAGTAGACCCCACTGAGCTGGTCGATGTCGGCGCTGAGCCGCGCCTGCAGGGCCATCCGGGTCAGGGCGTTCGCCTGCCGATCGCGATGAGCGCGGTCGTGAGCAGGCGCGACAGCAGGACGAGCAGTGGTCCGACGGCCTCGAGCTCAGGACCCTTCATGTCCGGGTCCGTGCCGCAGATGACGCCGAAGAGCGCCCCGTCGACGTCCGAGATCACCGCGCCCGCGTAGGCGCCGATGACCTTGGTGTCGTTGACGACGGCACCGGCGTAGAGCGGGACCGACTGGGCGTCGGGCACCACGGCCGGGGCGGTGCCGGCGGCCATGTGCACGCAGAAGGAGGACTCCCACGCGTGCCAGTCACCGACCTGCTTCCGGTGGGTCGGGTCCTGCACCGCGAGGTAGGTCTGGCGCCCGTTCTCCACCCTGGACACGCCCCACATCCCCATCGGGACGTGGTCGTGGAGGTAGGCCAGGACATGCCGGCAGGCCGCAGCGAACATCGGCTCGGCCACACGCGGAGCAGGGGTCCCCGTCACCCCACCACCATGACACGCACCGTTGCCGATGCAACTACTCGAAGGGGTGAAGTGCGCTAGCCGCCGAGCTCCGACACGGAGAGCTCACCCGCTGCGTACTGCCGGCGGAGCACCTTCTTGTCGAACTTGCCGACGCTGGTCTTCGGCACCGCCTCGATGAAGGTCCACCGCTCGGGGAGCCACCACTTCGCGACCTTGCCGGTGAGGAACTCGGTCAGCTCCTCCGGTGTCACGCTCTGACCCGGGCGGAGCACCACGCAGGCCAGCGGCCGCTCGTCCCAGCGCTCGTCCGGCACCGCTACGACGGAGGCCTCGAAGACCGCGGGGTGGGCCATCAGGGTGTTCTCCAGCTCGACCGAGCTGATCCACTCACCCCCGGACTTGATGACGTCCTTGCTGCGGTCGGTGATCTGCATCATCCCGTTGGAGAAGACGGCAGCGACGTCTCCGGTGCGCAGCCAGCCGTCGTGGAACTTCTCGGGATCGTCGTCCAGGTGGTAGGCGCCGGTGATCCACGGGCCGCGCACCTGCACCTCGCCGACCGACTCCCCGTCCCAGGGCAGCACGCTGCCGCCGTCGTCGACGATCCGGAGCTCCACACCGGCGATGACCCGCCCGGTGCGACCGCGCCACTCCCACCTCTGCGCATCGTCGGCACCCGCCGGCACGTGGGCGATGGCGGCGAGCGGGGAGGTCTCGGTCATCCCCCACGCCTGGACGATGTGCATGCCGTGGTCCTGCTCGAACCGCTGCATCAGCCGCAGCGGCACGGCAGAGCCGCCGCAGGCGACCAGGCGCAGCGACGTCAGATCGGTCTTGTGCTCGTCGACGTAGGAGAGCAGGTCGTTCCAGATGGTCGGTACGGCTCCGGCGACGGTCGGCCGGAGCTCCGAGATCATGCGGGCGAGCGGTTCGGCCTGCAGGAAGCGCCCAGGCATCACGAAGTCGGCTCCAGCCATCCAGCCCGAGTAGGCCAGCCCCCAGGCGTTGGCGTGGAACATCGGCACCACCGGCAGGATCGAGTCGCGCTCAGAGAGCCCGAAGCTGTTGCCTGAGCAGCTCGACAGGGAGTGGAGCCACGTCGACCGGTGGCTGTAGACGACGCCCTTCGGATTGCCCGTCGTACCGCTCGTGTAGCACATGGCCATCGGTGCCCGCTCGTCGATCTCGGGCCAGTCGTAGCTCTCCGGGGCGGCGGCGAGCAGGTCCTCGTAGCGGTGGACCGGTACGTCGCCGAGCCCGCTCGTGTCGGCGTCCCCGACCAGGACGTAGTGCTCGACCGTCGTGAGCTCTCCGGCCACGGCTGTCAGCAGCGGCAGGACCGTCGCATCGACGATCACCACCTTGTCTGCGCCGTGGTTGACGACGTAGGCCAGCTGCTCCGGGAACAGACGCAGGTTCAGCGTGTGCAGGACGGCGCCCATCGACGGCACGGCGAGGTAGGCCTCGAGGTGCTCCTGGGTGTTCCACAGGAACGTGCCGACCCGATCGCCCTGCTCGATGCCCAGCCCGGCGAGGGCGCCGGCCAGGCGGCCTGCCCGGGCCGCGACCTCGGCGTAGGTCGCCTCGCGCACCGAGTCGCCGCCGAAGGTCCGGACCACGCTCTCGGACCACACCGTCGCCCCGTGCTGGAGGAGGCTGCCGATCGTCAGCTGTGCGTCCTGCATCGTGCTGCGCACCATGTCGCTCAAGGGGGTCCTCCAGGCTCGGGATCGTGCTGCGGTGTCGAACCTGCCTCACGCCTGGCATCCGGACAAGCGGCAGGCGGTACGAAGCCCCGACACTGGTCCACGTACGGTGGCTCCCCGGCGGACGTACGGCGCGGACAGAGGGGGCTCGTGAGCGGCTGGCAGAGGTGCGACGCGTGCCGCAAGGTGCGGACCGGCGCGGAGTTCGACGCCGGTGCGACCACGTGCCGGGAGTGCTTGGCCGGACCGGCTCCGTCCGTGCGCAAGCGGGCCGCCCCGGTCGTGACCTCCCGGTCGAGGCCGCGGGCGGAGGCGGCCCCGGCAGCAGCACCCGGTCCTCGGCGACCCCTGGTGGGAGCTGTCGGCAGCGGTGACCTCGAAGTGCGCGAGCGTCGCGCCCGACGGGCTGCCCATGAGGCGCTCGAGCAGTCGCACCCCGAAGAGTTCCGGCTGCTGCTGCGGGACGCCCGTCAGGCCGAGGGACTGCGCCCGATGGACACCGGTCCGACGCCGCCGACGGACACCGGTGCCGTCCCACCGTCCCCCCCGGGCGCCGCAGACTGACTGCTATCGTTCTCGCCTGCACGACACGCGCCGCTAGCTCAATTGGCAGAGCAGCGGACTCTTAATCCGCGGGTTCGGGGTTCAAGTCCCTGGCGGCGCACCCCACCTGACCTGGCCTTTCACCCGCTTGGGTGAGGGGCCAGTGTCGTCTCAACGAAGATCATGTGTTCAGGATGTGTTCAGCGCTGATCGATCTTGAGAAGCACGGCCCGCACCGAGCGTCACGGATCCCTGGCGGCGACTGCGCTCTTGAGCAGGCCGGCGGGCCTGATACCCCGCCGGACAGATGGGATGCCGCCTCCTCGAAACGGCTGGCGCGACGACCGGAGACCCCCCTAGCCGGCATGACCGGTAGAGCGCACTTGTGCTGGCGTCCGCTCCGCGGCCGGCCTGGGGTCCTGCGAGTACTACTTCTGCGTTGACCGTCCCGCGATCAAGTCCAGTGCGGCCGTCGGTGGACGCGTCCAACGCATCTTGTGACGGCTCTGATCAGCGCGAGCCCTCGGTTTGCGGAGGTCAGAGGGTCTGCGTCGACGCTTCCCGGTGTTGACCGGCGGGACTGCGCGGGACGAGGTCCGCTGCAGCTTGCGCTGCAGCCCGGGCAACCTCCGGCAAGACGCTCGTATAGGTGTCGGATGTGATGGTGATGGAGGAGTGCCCGAGCATCTCTCGCACCACCTTCATGGCTACCCCGCTCGCCAGGGCCAACGTCGCCGCGCCATGCCGCAGGTCGTGGACCCGGATCGGCGGCAGGTCAGCAGCGGAGACGAGGCGGCTGAAGTGCCTCGTCACGTAGTCCGGGTGCACCAGCTCGCCATCAGCCCGAGTGAAGACATCGGTGGTGACATCCGCCTCGAGTCCTAGAAACTCGAGCTCCAGCCGTTGCCGTTGCCGGTGGGCTCGAAGGACCACCACCGTCCCTGTGTCGAGGGCTAGAACCCGTTCGCTCCCCGCCTTGGGTGCCGTTCTCTGCGTACGCCAGCGCCGCGCGATCGGGTTCGGGGCGCACGCTGATGACCTGTCCGTGGGTGCGGTGGACCTGAGCCCGCCGGATGCTCAGCCAGCCCAGGAAGGTGTCATCGAGGTCGGCGAGGCTGTTGAACTGCCGGCCGGCCAGGACGTGCTCACGCACGATCAGGACCTGCCGCTCGACCCGTCCTTTGCCGGTCGGGCGGTAGGCCGCGAGCGGATCGATCGTGAAGCCGTAGTGCTCGGCGAACGCCGCCGCCTCAGGGTGCAGCGGGACGGCCTGGCCGGGCGCGACGTGACGCTTGATGACGGTCTTGGTCCGGTCGTAGACGATCGAGCCCGGGACCCCGCCGTAGTGCGCGAACGCCCGCCGGTGGCAGTCCCAGAAGCTCGCCAGGTCCATCGAGGCGGTGAAGCAGGTGAACGGGTCCCGGGAGTGCGACAGCACCATGTGGAAGGAGTAGGTCCGGTCGATCCCGACGTGGCCGAGGACGTCGCCTTCCTCGCCCCAGTCGACCTGGGCTCGCGCCCCGGGGACGACCTCGAAGCGGCGGTGCAGCCCGCTCAAGGCGCTGCCAGCAGGCCCGTCAAGTTCAGCCTCCAGGACCGGCCGAACGGCCGCGAGGTGCACCTTCACGCGCTGGTAGTGGCCGGTGAAGCCGTGCTCGGCGACCAGACGCTCATGGATCACACTGGCCCGCAGACTGATGTCGGCGCGGAGCCAGGCCTCGATCAGTGCGACGAACGGAGCGATCACCTGCGGCTGACTGCCCGCCCGTGACGGCGCGCTCGGCGGCCCGACCGGGCTGTCGTCGAGCACGTACTTGCGGACCGTGCGCCAGTCGAGGCCGGACTCGCGGCCGATCTCGACATAGGACGCGCCGGCTTGGTGCAACACGCGGAAGCGGCGGATGTTCATCCAGTCCTCCGGACTGAGGGTCATGCAGGGGTCACCCTTCGGGCTCGTCTCCTTGGCAGTGGACGAACCGGAGGGTGACCCCCAACGCGGGCGAGGAACGATCAACTCGCCGAAGACCTACCTACACATCAGGCCGTACCCCGACCGACACGTGAGGTCGTACGCGGACAACTCAAGCCGGCCACCGCTCGGGGCGCACCGAGACGCCGCTGTTCCGATAACGCATCATCCTCGACTGGGACGCGCTGTCAGCCGCTCGCCCTGGCCCGAGCATTCACCCGCCTGCGGCAGATCCCGCTCCCGGCCTGACAGCCCGCACCACCGCGACGACGCACCACCCCACCAGGACCACGGAGACACCGGAGCCAGCGCCGGCACCGACCGCTGCCCTCCCGCCGACAACCCGACCCCAAGATCATCAACACCGGACCTGAAGCCCTACTGAAAGACCGGGGCCAGCCAGTCGCGTCTCCCAGCCTCGTGGGGGTCCCGGGCGGGTAGGGGGGCTACTACCCGACCCCTCTTGTGGACGGCACCCGTAGACACCGTCCGGGGCCCTCCCTAGCGTCACCCGACGAGAGCACGGCAGGCGGCAGGCGTCGAAGCTGTGCGGCGGTCCAGAGCGGGTGCGGGGAGGTGGTCGGGTCATGGCCCACGACGTGTTCGCCGACCTTGTCGCCACCGTGCTGGAGGTCGCTGTCCGCGAGGGCGAAGAGGTCGTGCCAGGAAGGCAGATGTTCCTGCTGGAGTCCATGAAGATGGAGATCCCAGTCGTCGCCGAGGTCGCCGGGACCGTCCTCCGGGTGGAGGTCGCCCCCGGAGACACGGTCAGGATGGGCGGCCTGCTGGCGGTCCTGAGCTGACCGTGCCCGTTCGCCGACCGTGGGGCCGAGGTGCTCGACACCGCCGCGCCCCGGCCCATCTCGTCAGCGGCCCCGGCCGCCCGCACCTGGAGGCGTCGTGACCCCCGCACCTGCTTCGCCCCACTACGTCCTCGCGCTGACGTGCCGGGATGCGCCCGGCATCGTGCACGCTGTCGCGGGCTTCCTCGTGGAGCAGCAATGCACGATCGTGCAGAGCCAGCAGTTCGGGGACTCCGAGACGGGAGGCTTCTTCCTGCGCACCCAGTTCGTCCAATTCGACGGGCAACCCGTGGACGTGATCGCCCTGCAGCACCGGTTCACCCAGGTGGCAGACCGCTTCGCGATGAGCTGGCAGCTGATCGACGCCTCCCGGCGGCAGCGGGTGCTCATCCTGGTCAGCAGGTCGGGGCACTGCCTGAACGACCTGCTGTTCCGCACGTCTGTGGGTGACCTGAACATCGACGTGGTCGCCGTCGTGTCGAACCACCCCGACCTCGGACGTCTGACCAGCAGGTTCGGGGTGCCCTTCCGCCACATCCCCGTGGCACCCGACACCGCCGCCAAGGCTGAGGCCGAGCTGCTGGAGCTCATCGTGGATGAGCGGGTCGACCTCGTCGTGCTGGCCCGCTACATGCAGATCCTGTCCGATGACCTGTGCAAGCAGCTGGAGGGACGGGTGATCAACATCCACCACTCCATGCTGCCGAGCTTCAAGGGTGCGCGTCCCTACCACCAGGCGTTCGCCCGCGGGGTCAAGGTGATCGGGGCGACGGCGCACTACGTCACCGCAGACCTCGACGAGGGCCCGATCATCGAGCAGGAGCTCATGCGGGTCGACCACTCGATGAGTGCCGACGAGCTCGTCGCGCACGGGCGCGAGGTCGAGTGCCGGACCCTTGCTCGAGCCGTGCGCTGGCACACCGCGAACCGGGTCCTGCTCAACCGGAAGAAGACCGTGGTCCTGCGGTGACCCTGCCCTCACCCGGCTGATCGGCCGCGTGGCGGACGGCGGCGAGCAACCTGTCGTGGACCGTTCTGGCCACCTCAGCGACGTGGTCGCCGAGGTAGAAGTGCCCGCCGGAGAACGACAGCAGCTCGTGGGCGGCGGTGGTGTGCTCGCTCCAGGCGGTCGCCTCGTCGCGGCTCACCACAGGATCGCGATCTCCCATGAGGGCGGTGACCGGGCAGCTCATCTGGCGACCGGGTTCGGCCCGGTAGCGCTCCACCAGGGTGAAGTCGGCCCGGAGCACCGGGAGCACCATGGCGCGCAGATCCGGGTCGCGGAGCACCTCGGGCGGGACCCCCCCGAGCCGCAGCACGTAGCGCACGAGCTCCTCGTCCGACGTCCCGTGGAGGTCCGCGGCGGGTCGTGTGCGACTCGGAGCCCGGCGGCCCGAGGCGAAGAACCACAGGGGCGCTGGGGCGCCGAGCCGCTCAAGACGCAGGGCCAGCTCGTAGCCGACAAGCGCGCCCAGGCTGTGGCCGAACAGGGCGTACGAGCCGTCCGCTACCGGGCTCACCGCCTCGACCAGCCCGTCCACGAGGTCGGGCATGGCGAGCAGCGCCGGTTCCGCGTGGCGGTCCTGCCGGCCGGGGTACTGCACCGCCAGGACCTCGGCCGAGCCGCGCAGGGCGGCGGACAGGGGGAAGAAACTGCTCGCGGACCCGCCGGCGTGCGGCAGGCACACCAGGGTGGGCAGGTCGGGCTCGTCGGGGTGGAACCTTCTCATCCAGGCCGAGCTCGGGGTCATAGTGCAGGCACCTCCATGGTGTCCTCGGTCCCCGGCGGTGCAGGGGGTCAGCAGGCGTGCGCGGTCAGGGCTGGCTGTCGATGAAGGCGAACATCTCCTCGTCCGAGGCCAGGTCGTGCGAAGCCAGCGGGTCCGCGTCCCGCCCGCCCCCGAGCTCTGCCGTCGCGGACCTCAGGACGGCGAGGACCCGGTCCTGCTCGTGGACCCGGTCATCGGCCTCGTTGAGCAGCGCGGCGATCTGGTCGAGCGCCGACCGCAGGACCTCGTCGGGCGCCGGCGGGAGGGGAGCCAGCTCGTCCAGCAGGTGGTCCGCGAGATCGGCGACCGTCGGCTTGTTGAACACGAGCGTCGGCGGCAGTCGGAGGCCGGTCTCGGCGCTGAGCCGGTTGCGCAGCTCCACCGCGGTGAGCGAGTCGAGACCGAGCTCGCTGAACGACAGGTCGACGTCGACGTCCGCCGAGGTGCCGTGCCCCAGCGCGATGGCGACCTGCGTCCGCACCAGGTCCCGAACCGCCTCCGCGGCGGCCGGCCGCCTCAGCCCGCTGAGCCGTCCGGCCAGCCCGGAGGCGGCCGGAGCGATCCCCCCGGCGCCGGGCTCGGCGCTGGCGGCGGCCGCGGTACGGACCGCCGGCCTCGTCGGTCGCACCAGCCCTCGGAGCACCGGCGGGACGGTCCCGCCGGTGAGGGCCGACTCCCGCACGGCGGCGAGGTCCCAGCTGGTGGCCAGCACCGGCCCGCTCGCGGCGAGAGCCGTGTCGAACAAGGCCAGCCCCTCGCGCACCGGCAGCTCAGCCAGACCGCTGCCGGCGAGCCTCGCGCGGTCGGCTCCGCTCAGCTCGGCCGTCATGCCGGTAACGGTCGACCAGAGGCCCCAACCGACGGACACCCCCGGCAGGCCCAGGCCGGTGCGGTGCCGGGCCAGTGCATCGAGGAACGCGTTCGCGGCTGCGTAGCCGGCCTGTCCGAGCGTGCCGACCGCCCCGGCAGCGGACGAGAACAGCACGAACGCCGACAGCGAAATCTCAGCGGTCAGCTCGTGGAGGAGCCACCCCGCGTCCACCTTCGGCCGCAGCACCTTCTCGAGCCGCCCTGGGGACAGGCCCTCCACGGTGCCGTCGTCGATCACGCCAGCGGCGTGCACCACGCCCACCAGCGGTCGGTCGGTCGGGATCGACGCGAGCAGGGCGGAGACCGAGCGGCGGTCGGCGACGTCGCAGGCCACGACCCGGACCGTCGCCCCGACGCGCTCCAGCTCGCTCACCAGCTCGATGGCGCCGGGGGTGGACGGCCCCCGACGGGAGCTGAGGACGAGGTCCCTCACCCCGTGATGCTCGACCAGATGGGCGGCCACCAGCGCACCCAGCCCGCCCGTCCCCCCGGTGACCAGCACGGTCCCGCAGGTCAGGTCTGGCGCTGAGCCCTCGTCGTCGGAGACCGGGGCCACCCGTGGCACCAGGACCGCCCCGCCGCGGACCCGGCACTGCGGCTCACCGGCCTGCAGGGCAGCTGCCAGGAGCAGCCATCGCCCAGGTGCGCCCTCCGACACGTCGGCGAGGGCGAACCGGTCAGGGTGCTCGGCCGCAGCCGACCGCAGCAGGCCCCAGGCGGGCGCGGTCACGACCCCCTCCGGGTCGGCGAGCACGACCAACCGGGCGCCATCGCGGTCCACCGAGACCCACTGCTGCACGGCGTCCAGCAGTGCCGACAAGCCCTCGTGCACGGCGTGGACAGGGTCCTCGACGGCGTCGTCGGGGTCCGACAGGTAGGGCAGGAGCACCACGTCGGGCGCACTCCCCAGCTCGGAGACCGACGCGAGCTCGTAGTGCAGGGGTGCGGCGATGCCGTCCATCCGTACGGCATCGGCGATCTCGGCCGCGCGCGGGTCGGCCCCGACCACGGCCCAACGCCGGTCGGAGGCTTCGGCCGCGACCAGCGGGGTTACCACCCAGTCGACGCGCTGGAGGCCCCCGCCTGCGGCCCCCCCCGTCAGGGCCTGAGCGGGCCGCAGGCCCAGAGCGGCCACCCCCCCGATCGGGCGCCCGGCCCCGTCCGAGATCGCCAGCGCCACCTCGCCCTCCGGCGTGCGGCTGAGCCGGACGCGCAGGGCGTTCCCCGCGACCCCGGTCAGCTGCACGCCCGACCAGGAGAACGGCAGCAGCATGCCCTCGTCGGCGTCCTCGAGCACGACGAGGTGCAGCGCGGCGTCCAGCAGTGCCGGGTGCACGGCGAAGCCGTCGACCGCGAGTGCCTGGGGCAGCCGCACTTCGACGTAGCGGTCGGGGCCGTCGGTCCAAGCCTCGACCAACCCCTGGAAGGCTGGTCCGTAGTCGTAGCCGCGGCCCGCAAGCCGCTCGTAGACGCCTGACAGGTCGACAGGAGTAGCGCCGACCGGCGGCCACGCCATGGGGGGCGCGAGCGCCACCGGTCCCACCGGCCCGAGCGTCCCCGTGGCGTGCCGGGTCCACTGCTCCCCCGGGTCGCCCGCCGGACGGGCGTGCACTGACAGCGTGCGCCGACCGCGCTCGTCCTCGATGCCGACCGCGAGCTGCACCTCGACCGGACCGGCGACCGGCAGGACCAGCGGAGCGTGCAGCGTGAGGTCGTCGACGCCCTCCGTGCCGGCAGTGGCGGCGGCCTGCAGGGCCAGCTCGATGAACGCCGTGCCCGGCAGGAGCACCGTGCCAGCCACGGCGTGGTCGCTCAGCCAGGGGCTGCGGGTCCGCGAGACCCGCCCGGTGAGCAGGAACCCACCGGAGTCGGCCACCTCGACGGTGGCGTCCAGCAGCGGATGGGTCAGCCCGCCCGCGGAGTCGTCCAGCCAGAACCGGCGCCGGTCGAACGCGTACGTCGGCAGGGCGACCGGCCGAGCACCCGAGTGGACGGCGGCCCAGTCAATCGGCACACCCGCGATGTGCGCCTGAGCGAGGAACCCGGCGAAGGCCGTCCCCTCGGGCGTCCGGGCCCGCAGCGCCGAGGCGTGGACGCCCGCCCCCTCGTCGAGGGACTGCCTGGCCATGGCGGTCAGCACGGCGTCAGGGCCCAGCTCCAGGAACCGGGTCACGCCCTCGACCTGCAGGGCGCGCAGGCCGTCGGCGAACCGGACGGCGTGACGAACGTGGTCGACCCAGTAGCCAGGGTCGGAGAGCTCCTCCGACACGACCCGGCCCGTAAGGTTCGACACGACCGGGATCTGCGGCAGGTGGAACGTGAGCCGTTCGGCCACGGAGCGGAACTCAGAGAGCATCGGCTCCATGCGGTGCGAGTGGAACGCGTGGCTGACCCGCAGCCGGGTGGTCTTGCGGTGCTGCCACTGGGGCTGCCACTGCTCGAGGGCATCGAGGTCACCCGATACCACGACGGCTTCCGGACCGTTCACCGCTGCGATCGCCAGCCGACCGTCGTACGCCGTGATCGACGACGCGACCTCCTGCTCGCTCGCCTGGACCGCCGTCATCCCCCCGCCCTCGGGCAGGGCCCCCATCAGGTGACCCCGGGCCGACACCAAGGCGCAGGCGTCCGGCAGGGACAGCACTCCGGCGACGTGGGCGGCGACCAGCTCTCCCACGGAGTGCCCGATGAGGACGTCCGGGCGCACACCGTAGGACTCGACGAGGCGGAAGAGCGCGACCTCGACGGCGAACAGGGCGGGCTGGGTGAACTCGGTCAGGTCGAGCAGCGGGTCGGCCGGGGCGGCGAGCAGCTGCTCCATCGACCGACCGATCAGCGGGTCCAGCTCAGCACAGACCTCGGCCAGCGCCTGGCCGAACCGCGGGTGCGCCTGCGCGAGGTCCATGCCCATGCGCGGCCGCTGGGCGCCTTGTCCGGGGAACAGCAGGGCGGTCTTCCCCGCCACCACCCGGCCGTCGAAGACGCCGGGCGCAGCACTGCCCGCGGCCAGCGCACCCAGCCCGATCAGCAGCGCCGCCCGGTCCTGAGCGACGACGGCTCCCCTCCGGTCGAACTGCGTCCGCGTCGTCGCCAGGGCCAAGCCGACGTCCGCCGGGTCCAGTCCGGGATGGGCGATCAGGTGCGAGCGCAGCCGCTCGGCCTGGGCCCGCAGCGCAGGCTCCCCCTTGCCGGAGACAAGAACCGGGAGCACCGGCGCCGCATCGCGCTCGATCCGCTCCTTGGGGAGCGCCGGTGCCTGCTCGAGGACCACGTGGGCGTTGGTCCCGCTGATGCCGAACGAGGAGACGCCCGCCCGACGCGGCCGCCCCGTCACGGGCCACTCCCGGGCCTGGGCCAACAGCTCGACGCGGCCGGAGTCCCAGTCCACGGCCGGCGTCGGTTCGGCCACGTGCAGGGTGCGCGGCAGCACGCCGTGCTGCATGGACAGGACCACCTTGATGACCCCCGCCACGCCCGCGGCGGCCGACGTGTGCCCGATGTTGGATTTCAGGGAGCCGAGCCACAGCGGGTCGGCGACAGCGGGCCGTCCCTGTCCGTAGGTCTCGAGCAGGGCCTGCGCCTCGATCGGGTCGCCCAGGGCGGTGCCGGTGCCGTGCGCCTCGACGACATCGATGTCGGCCGGATCCAGCTGGGCGTCGGCCAGCGCTCGCCGGATGACCCGTTGCTGGGCCAGGCCGTTCGGTGCGGTGAGGCCGTTGCTCGCGCCGTCAGAGCCCACAGCGGCGCCGCGGACCACCGCCAGCACGGGGTGCCCGTTGCGGCGCGCATCGGAGAGCCGCTCCAGCACCAGCACGCCCGCGCCCTCGGCGAAGGAGGTCCCGTCCGCCGCTGCGGAGAAGGCCTTGGCCCGGCCGTCTGCGGCCAGCCCACCCTGCCGGGTGAACTCCGTCAGCAGGCCGGGGTTGCTCATGAGGGTGACGCCGGCCGCGACCGCGAGGGTGCACTCCCCCCGCCGGAGCGACTCGAGGGCCAGCTGCAGTGCGACGAGTGACGACGAGCAGGCCGTGTCCACCGTCAGCGCGGGCCCGTGGAGCCCGAGGGTGTAGGCGATCCGACCGGAGACCAGGCTGATCTCGGTGCCGGTGAGCAGGTGCCCGTCCCCCGCCCCGGTGGGCTGGTGCAGCCGCGGGCCGTAGTCGGCCGCCATGGCGCCGACGAAGACCCCGGTCGGCGACCCCGCCAGCGCCGCCGGGTCGATGCGGGCCCGCTCGAAGGCCTCCCAGGTCGTCTCGAGCAGGACCCGCTGCTGCGGATCCATGGCCAGCGCCTCCCGCGGACTGAGCCCGAAGAAGGCCGCGTCGAACAGATCGCCCTCGTGCAGGAACCCGCCGTACGGTGTGGTCAGCCGACCAGGTCCGGACTCGAGTGCGTCAAGGTCCCAGCCACGGTTCGTCGGCAGTGACGAGATCGCGTCGGTCCCGGACGCCACCAGCTCCCACAGCGATTCGGGTGAGTCCACACCGCCGGGGTAGCGGCACCCCATCGCGACGATCACGATCGGCTCGGTCATCGCGCCCCGCAGCCGTGGGTCGGCGGCGACCTCGGCGGGCGACGACTCCGCGGCGATCTCGTGCAAGCGCCCGGCGAGCCGGTCCGGCGTCGGGAAGTCGAAGGTCACCGTGGTGGGCAGCCGCAGGCCGGTCGACCGCTTGAGCCGGTTGCGCAGCTCCACCGCACCCACCGAAGCCAGTCCGAGGTCCTTGAAGGTGGTGGACCCGTCGACGGGCGCGTCGGGCTGGCCGAGGACGGTCCTGACCGTGCCCGTCACCAGCTCGAGGAAGGCACCACGGTCCAGCAGCGGGACCCGAGGCGGTGCGTCGGCGGATCTGGGCCGTGCGACCCCGGGACCAGACAGCGGCGTTCCCAGCCAGTGCCGCTCGCGCTGGAAGGGGTAGGTCGGCAGGTCGACCGGCAGCGCTCCCTCGGGCACCTCGAGGGAGACGTCGGCACCACCAGTCCACGCCTCGGCGACGCTGAGCGCGAACCGGTCAGGGCCGCTGGCGTCGCGGTGCAGGGTCCCGAGGACCGCCACGTCCTGGCCCGCTTCCTCGGCCGACTCCTCGACGCTGCCGATCAGCACCGGGTGCGGACTGCACTCGACCCACGTGCCACACCCCAGCGAGAGCGCTTGCTGCGTCGCGGCTTCGAAGCGGACGGTGTGGCGGAGGCTGTCGAACCAGTAGTCGGCGTCCAGGCCCGCGGTGTCCATCGCCTTCCCGGTGAGCGTCGACACGAACACCACGGTCGAGGACATCGGCCGGAGGTGGGCCAGCTCACCGCAGATCCGGTGCCGGAGACCGTCCACCGCCGCCGAGTGGGACGCGTAGTCGACCGGCAGCAGCTTGGTCCGGTGACCCTCCCCGTCAAGGGTCGCCTGCAGCGCCGACAGAGCGGCCGTGTCGCCGGAGACGACCACCGAGCTCGGCCCGTTCTGCGCGGCCAGGGTGAGCTCCGGCCCCATCCGTGCGGTCACCACGTGGGCCGGTGCCCCGACCGACAGCATGCCCCCACCGGTCAGGCCGCGGATCGCCCGGCTGCGCAGTGCGACGACGCTGGCCGCGTCCTCCAGGGAGAGCGCACCGATGACGGTCGCGGCGGCGATCTCACCCTGCGAGTGACCGAGCACCACGTCGGGTACGAGGCCCCGGCTCCGCCAGAGCGCAGCAAGCGACACCATGACGGCCCACAGCGCCGGCTGGACGACGTCCACCCGGTCGAGGGCCGCGGCGTCTGGGACCTCGAGCAGCACGTTCATCAGGTCGTAGTCAAGGTGCGGACGAAGGGCTGCGGCGCACGCTGCGGCCCGTGCCGCGAAGACCGGCTCCACCAGCAGCAGGTCGCGGGCCATCCCCGCCCACTGCGAGCCCTGTCCGGGGAACACCATCGCAAGCCGCCCCGGAACCGCCTGGCCCGTCACCACAGCCGCGTCCGGGTGACCCGCCGCCAGTGCGTGGAGTCCGGTGAGCAGCGCGTCACGATCGGCGCCCTGCACCACCGCCCGGTGCTCGAAGACGCCCCGGGAGTCTCGCAGGGACAGGGACACGTCGGCCGGTTCGACTTCGGGGCGCTCGGCGAGGTGCGCCAGGAGGGCTGCTGCCTGCGCCCGCAGTGCCGGGGCGGAACGGGCCGACAGCGCCCAGGGCGAGGGTCCCGACGGCCGCCCGGTCCGCCCACCCGGCCGGCGGGCCGGCGGCGACGCGAGCACCAGGTGGCAGTTGGTGCCCCCGATCCCGAACGAGCTGACCCCGGCCACGAGCCGCTCGTCCCCTGACGGCCACCCACGGGCCTGCCTGACGACGTCGAGGCCCAGCTGCGCCAGGGGAATCTCCGGCGGAGGCCGGTCGAAGTTCAGGCTGGGCGGCAACGACCGGTGGGCGATGGCCAGCGCGGTCTTCACGAACCCGGCGATGCCGGCGGCCCCCTCCAGGTGCCCGAGATTCGTCTTCACCGATCCGACCAGCAGCGGGGCCCCAGTGGGCCGGCCCCGACCGAGGACCGCACCGAGCGCGGCCGCCTCGATCGGGTCGCCGACCGCGGTGCCCGTCCCGTGCAGCTCGACGTACTGCACCTCATGCGCCTGGACGCCAGCGCTGCGGTGGGCCTGCCGGAGCAGCTCCTCCTGAGCCGGTCCGTTGGGCACGGTCAGACCCGCGCCACCGCCGTCGTTGTTGACCACTCCGCCGAGCACCACGCACAGCACCTGGTCGCCGTCGGCGAGCGCGTTCGAGAGCCGCTTGAGGACGACGACCGCGCCGCCCTCACCGCGCACGTAGCCGTTGGCCCGTCGATCGAAGGTCCAGCAGCGGCCGTCCGGGGACAGCGCGCCGGCCTGGCCGATCATCTCGGTGGTCTGCGGCACCAGCATCAGGTTGACCCCGCCGGCCAGTGCGAGGTCGACCTGACCCGCGCGCAGCTGCTCGCACGCGGCCTGCACCGCCACCAGCGACGAGGACTGCCCGGCGTCGACGGCAAGGCTCGGACCACGCAGGCCCAGGGTGTAGGACACCCGGTTGGCGATCAGGCTGCGCAGGAGCCCGGTCAGTGCGTACGGACCCGCCGCCTCGTCCGTCAGGGTCGCGTAGTCACCGTTGATGGCGCCCACGACGACCGACGTCCGGCTGCCCCGCAGGGAGGTCGGTGCGATGCGGGCCCGCTCCAGGGCCTCCCAGGCGAGCTCGAGCACGAGCCGCTGCTGCGGGTCCATCGCCGCGGCCTCGTCCGGCGAGATGTCGAAGAAGCCCGCGTCGAAGCCATCGACCTGCTCGAGGAACCCACCCCGGACGAACTCCGTCTCGCCGTTGTTCGGCCACCGGTCCGCCGGGACCTCACCGACCGCATCGACCCCGCCCCACAACGACCGCCACAGCTCATCCGGGTCGGCGGCACCCGGCAGTCGGCACGACAGGCCGACGACCGCGACCGGCTCGTGGTCTCCAGCTTCGCATCCAAGACCAGACATGTTGCTCACCGCCGTTGTGGTTGGGAGTTGTGGGTCGCGCAGGATGAGGCGTCAGACCTCGCGGCGCAGCCGGCGCCGTCGGGGTGGTGACGCGCGGGGGGCTAGGCCCGCTTCGAGACCGGCACCACGTGCCGGGCGAAGAGGAGCTCACGCAGGACGTCGTCCCCGCCCTCCACGATGGACACGTACCGGACGTCGCGGAGCAGCTTTTGGATGGGCAGCTCGTGGGTGTAGCCGAGACCGCCGAACATCTCAGACGCGGCCGAGACCACCTGGAACCCGGTCTGACCGCAGAAGAGCTTGGTCGTCATGGCGCTCTTCAGCGTGCCTTGGCGGACGAACTCCTCGGCCGCATCCGGCCGGGCCATGATCGCGTCGTACTGCCGCGCCGCAGCCAGGCACTGGTTGGTCATCACCTCGATCTGCATCTCCATCTGGCCGAGCCGGCTGGCGAAGACGGCGTTCGAGATCAGTGCCGCGCCCTTGACCTGCTTGGTCTGTGCGTAGTCCATGCACAGGTCACGCGCCCGCCGGGCGATGCCGACGGCGGTGGTGGCGATCAGGATGCGACTGGCGTTGAGACCCGCCTCGAGCAGGCGCAACCCGTTGCCGCGCAACTGGTTCGCCGCAGGGACCCGCACGCCCGACAGGGCGACCTGGTAGGTGCCGGAAGAGCGGAGCCCGACCATGTCCCAGCGCTTCTCCACGCTGATCCCCGGGGTGTCCCGCGGCACCACGACCGCGAGGAAGTCGTCCGGCGACTCCGCCGACCGAGCCACGACCACGAGGAACTGCGCGAAGTCGCTGTCCGTGGAGTAGGCCTTCGCCCCGTCGAGCACCAGGTCGTCGCCCTCCCGACGGGCCGACGTGGTGATGCGACCCAGCTCGCTGCCGGCGTCGTGCTCGCTGCCCAGGGTGGCGGCGTAACCGCTCGAAGCCATGAGGGGGTCGAGAAAGCTGGAGCGCAGCTCGTCGGTGCCGTACAGCGACACCATGCTCGTGGCGAGGACCGGGATGAACAGGGTGAACGCGACGCCCGCGTCCCCGTACGACAGGGCATTGACGATGCGCACGCCCTCTTCGAGGCTGAAGCCGAGCCCGTTGTGCTCCTTGGGCAACCACCAGTTCATCAGGCCCGTCTCGGCGAAGCGCGCGTAAAGCGGCAACGGCATCTCGGCGCGCACGTCGAGCTCGGGCTCGTGACCCAGGAGCTCGTCCCGGACGAAGCGCTGGACGGCGCGCAGGTGCTCGGGCTCTCGCATGGTCGTGTCCTCCGGTGGGGGGTGTGTCGGTCGGGGTCTGTCGCAGGGGTCGGGCTGTCAGGCGGCCGGACCTAGAAGAGCTTCTGGTCCCGCAACCGCTTCGACACCTCGAGGAAGTGGTCGATCTGCTCCTCGGTGTGTTCGGCGTTGACGATGATGCGCAGGACCGCCTGGCCGCGACGGGCGGCCGGGTAGAGGTACGGAGGCACCCGGATCCCGTGTTCGAGGTAGGCGCCGAAGACCTCGACGCACTTGCGCTCGTCACCGATCACCACGGAGGTGAAGCACGTCTCCGTGTCGGTGATGGGCAGCTCGATGTCGAGCATCTTCTGGCGGAAGTCAGCGACCTTGGCGAGGTAGTCGTCGACGATCTCGGGTTCCCGCTCCGTGACGAGACGCGTGATGTACGCGGTTCCCGCCGCGGCAGGTGCCGGCATACCAGCAGTGAACGACCCGGTGCCAGAGAGCATCTCGAAGGCGTGGATCGCGTCGCGGTCACCTGCGACCAAGCCGCCCTCGAGACCGACTGCCTTCTTCATCGACACCATGAGGAAGGTGGCCCGGAGCATGCCGGCGTACTCCTGGGCGAAGTTCCGGTGTGCCGGGCCGTAGACCAGGAAGCCGTTGGCGTCGTCCACGTAGGAGACGGCGCCGTACCGCTCGCACACGTCGACCAGCTCGTGCATCGGCGCCACGGTCCCGTCGATCGAGTAGACGGACTCGAAGACCACGACGACCCGCTTGCCCTGCAGCTCCTTGAGGACCTCTTCGAGGCTCTCCACCGAGTTGTGCCGGAACGAGAACAGCCGCTCGCCGAACGTGAGGCCCTCAGCGGCCTTCCACAGCGACCAGTGAGCATCCCGGTCGTAGACGAAGACTGTGTCCCGGTTGACCACGGCCAGCCCCGACATGAAGGACTGGGTGGCGGACATCGCGTTGATGAAGCCGATGTTGGCGACCGTGCCGGTCACGAAGCTGATCGCCGCCTCCTTGCCGAGGTAGTCCGCGACCGTGCGTTCCATGTCGATGTGCGCGGGCGTCACCCCCTGCACGATCCGGGAGCCGCCGCTGGCGAGGCCGTACTTCCGGGTGGCGTCCACGAGCACCTCCATGACGTCGTCGCGGCGCTGGAGGTTCAGGAAGTTCACGGACGCGAAGTTCGTCACCGGTGCGTCGACGCTGCCGTGGGTGGCCCCCGGGATGAGCTCGGACACGGGCGGACCCGTGATGCCGAGAGCCCGGATGCCCTCGGCGAACTTGGTGAAGTTCCAGCCTGTAGCGGTTGTCATCGAAGTCGACCTCGTTCTCGTCGTCGCGCTCTGGGTGGGGTGCTGAAGGTCATGAGCGGTCGTTCCATTCGCGTCCGATCGCCCGGATCAGGGGCGGCAGCACCAGCGCCCGCCGGAACGGCGTGATCGCGGTCATGTAGCCCCGGCCGAGCAGCCCGGCGGGCTTCACCAACGCCGTCATCTGCCCGCGGTAGTTGCCGGAACCGTCGGGGACCCAGCCGATGTGCATCACCGCGTGCACGGTCCGGTTGGCCGACTCGGCGACCCACTCGGTCTGGGTCTGGTAGACGGAGGTGAACGGGACGGTCCTGAGGTCGGGCCCGCGCGCGCCGTCCCGGAGGTCGACGGGAAGCCGGTCACGCAACGACGGGACCCGCTTGCCGATGCCGGCACTCGAGTCGTCCCAGCCGAAGAGGGCACCGAGCTTCCAGCGCAGGGCGAACAGCAGGCGCACGATGCGCCCGGACAACTCGCTCTCGTCGTCCGATGCGAACTGGCGTACGAGCTGATCGAGATCGTCGGCGCCACCGGGTGTGGGCAGCGACCAGACATCCTCGATTTCGAAGTCCTCGGTCAGCTCGTGGATCCGCCAAGGGAGGTCGGTGTGCGCCGAGTCGGGGAGTCGGCTCACGGGGAGGGCGCCATGGCCCGGGGCCGAAGCTCGACCCGGGCACCGTACTCCGGGATGACCAGGACGCCGTGGTGGTGCACCCGCTCCGGTGTCGGGTCCGAGCGATGGAGGTCGTAGGCGTTGAGGACTTCCCGCAGGACGGTCTTGATCTCGTGGATTGCGATCCTGTCCCCGAGGCACCGGGTGATCCCGCCACCGAACGGGATGAAGGTGAGCGGGTCGGGCTTGGTGCCGAGGAACCGCTCGGGGCGGAACGCCTTCGGGTCGTCGTAGTGCGACTGGTCATTGCCCACGAGATGGGCGCTCGCCCAGAGCACTGCGCCGGGTTCGTAGAGCACGCCGCCGATCTCGATCGGCTTCATGACCTCGCGCGGCATGATGTTCGGCAGCGGCGGACGCAGGCGAAGCACCTCGTACGCAGCGGCCGTGAGGTAGGCGTCACCGTCGTCGGAGTCGATCCGGGCCCGCATGCGAGCGACCAGGTCGGCGTCCCGGCTCAGGTACTCCATCGCCCAGCAGAGCGAGGACACGGTCGTCTCCGTGCCGGCCAGGAACAGCGTCATGATCTCGTCGCGGAGCTCGGTCCCGCTCAGCATGGAGCCGTCGTCGTTGCGGATGCCGAGCATCATCGACAGCATGTCGTCGCCGAACTCGCCGAGCTCCAAGCGCTCCTTCACGGCCTGGGCCAGGAGCTCGTCTGCGCGGGCGCTGTGCTCGAGGAACGTGCCGATGCCAGTGCGCTTGATCTTCTTCAGCAGCCACATCACCGAGTCCGGCAGCTCGTCGAACATCAGGTAAGTCGCCCACTGGTTGTTGATGTAGACGACCCCCATCAGCTCCTCGAGCAGCTCGTCCCAGCAGGACGGGGTGACCTCGCCGAAGATGACCTCTCGGATCACGCGCATCGTGAAGCGGTGGATGATCGGGTGCAGCGAGACGACCCGGTCGTGCGGCCACGTCGGGATCTCCTGAGCGGCCATGTCGGTGATCGCAGCCTCGACACGCTGGTAGGCGGTGCCCTTGAAGCTCGGCATGAGGGCCTTGCGCCTCACGACGTGCTCCTCCTCGTCGACGAGCGCGAGACCGGTGGTGCCGAAGAACTTGTTCGCCACCTGGTTCCCGGTGCTCGTGTGGAGCACGTCCAGCGGCGCCATGAACATGGCCTTGACCTCGTCGGGGTCGGACAGGACCCACATGTCGGGTCCGGGCTTCAGGCTGATCCGGAAGCGGTGGCCGCACCGCTCACGCACCTGCTCAAGCCAGTCGGTCTGGTACTTGATGAACCGCCAGGTCTGCAGCAGGCCCGGTTCCTTGGGCGCCGGCAGCGCCGAAGCGGGGATGACAGACCTCGACCGCCCGACCGGCTGGTCCACCGGACACCGGGCGTCCTCCGTCGTGCTGGATACGTCCACAGCGACTCTCCTCATCTGCTTGTCGATCGGTTTCACCCCGAGCTCGAGGTGAGCTCGTCGTCGGTTGCCTCAGGTGCCTTCGCGGTCTCGGCCCGCTCCTGCGGCGCCACCACCGTGAGCAGGTAGCGCGCGATCGCGATCGGCGTCGGGTGGTCGAAGACCACAGACCCGTCGACCTTCACGCCGGCCGCCCGGCTCAGGCGGTTGCTCAGCTCGACGGCGCTCAGCGAGTCGAAGCCGATCGCCTGGAGCTCGCGCTCCGGGTCGATCGCCTCTGCCGAGTCATGGCCCACGACGGCAGCCACCTGCACCCGCACGAGCTGAAGCACCAACTGCTCGCGGTCGGCCTCGGGCACGCCGGCCAGCTTCTGGGCGAGCGGGTCGCCGGCGTCCGGAGCCTGGGCGGGCGCCCGCACCAGCCGGCGCAGCAGCGGCGGCAGCATGCCGCCCGTGCTTTGGCGGCGCAGCGCGGTCAGGTCGAGGCGGACCGGCGCCAGCAGTGCCGTGTCCAGTCCCAGAGCCTGGTCGAACAGCTCCAGACCCAGCTCGGCGGAGAGCGGGCGCACGCCCATCCGCTGCAACCGGGCGAGGTCGGCCTCGTCCAGCTGACTCGCCATGCCGTGCTCGTCAGCCCACAGCCCCCAGGCCAGCGAACTGGCCGGGAGCCCGTCCGCACGCCGGCTCGCCGCCAGCGCGTCCAGGGCGGCATTCGCCGCTGCGTAGTTGGCCTGGCCGGGACTCCCGATCAGAGACGCGACCGAGGAGAACAGCACGAAGGCAGTGAGCCCGGTCGCCGCCGTGGCCTCGTGCAGGTGCCACGCTGCGTCGACCTTCGGACCCATGACCCGGTCCAGCTGGTCCGGTGTCATCGACTCGACCACGCCGTCGTCCAGCACGCCCGCGGCGTGCACGACGACGCTGACCGGTGACTCGGCCTGGCCCAGCAACCGCTCGACCTGGGCCCGGTCGGACACGTCGCAAGCGACGACGCGCACCGACGCCCCGAGAGCCTCCAGCTCAGCGAGCAGGTCAGCTGCCCCTACGGCCTCCGGGCCGCTCCGGCTGGCGAGCAGGAGCTCGCGCACGCCGTGCTCCACCACGAGGTGCCGGGCGAGCAGAGCACCGAGTCCGCCGGTACCGCCGGTGATCAGGACGGTCCCGGCCAGGTCCGGAGGGGCGGGAACGGTCAGGACGACTTTGCCGACGTTGCGGCCCTCGCGAAGGAGGCGGAAGGCGTCCTGACTGCGCCGCACGTCCCACGTGCGCACCGGGGAGAGCTTCAGCACGCCCCAGCTGAACAGCGAGAGCAGCTCGCCCATCATCTCCTGGATGCGCTCGGGTCCGGCCTCCATGAGGTCGAAGGAGCGGTACTGCACACCCGGGTGCGCAGCCTCCACCGTCTGGGGGTCGCGGATGTCGGCCTTGCCCATCTCGAGGAACCGTCCACCGCGCGGCAGCAGATCGAGGGACGCATCGATGAACTCGCCGGTCAGCGCGTTGAGCACCACGTCCATGCCCGCCCCGCCCGTGGCCTTCAGGAAGGCCTCACGGAACTGCAGGTCGCGCGAGGACGCGATCTTCTCGTCGTCGACGCCCGAACCCCGGACGACCTCCCACTTCATCGGGCTCGCCGTCGCGAACACCTCCGCGCCGAGGTGCTGGGCGAGCTGGACAGCCGCCATGCCAACACCTCCGGCGGCGGTGTGCACGAGCACCCGGTCGCCTGCCTCCACCCCCGCGAGGTCGACCAGGCTGTAGTAGGCGGTGAGGTAGACCACCGGCACCGAGGCCGCCTCCGCGAACGACCACTGCGCCGGTATCGGAGCGAGCATCCGCCGCTCGGTGACGGCCAGCGGTCCGAACGAGTCGGCCACCAAGCCGAACACGCGGTCGCCCGGAGCCAGGTCGGTCACGCCGGCACCGACCTCCAGCACCACCCCGGCAGCTTCGGTCCCCATCTCGGCCTGGCCGGGGTACATGCCCAACGCGATCAGCACGTCGCGGAAGTTCAACCCCGAGGCCCGCACGCCGATCCGCACCTCGTCCGCCGCCAGGGGCCGATCACCCTGAGCTGGCACGATCGCCAGGTCCTCGAGGGCTCCCTGGCGCCCGCCCGACAGACGCCAGGACCCGTCGGGCGGCGTGGCCACCCGGCCCAGGCGCGGGGCGAGCAATCCGCCTTCGCGCAGCGCCAGCTGCGGCTCGTCCAGCTCGGCGACCGTCGACCAGTCCGGTTCGACCGTCCCGTCCACGTCGAGCAGCACGAAGCGCCCGGGGTGCTCGGACTGGGCGCTGTGCACCAGCCCCCACACTGCGGCTTGGGCGAGGTCAGCGCGCTCCTGGCCGACCGACACCGCGCCGCGGGTCACGACGACCAGCCGCGCATCGACGGCCCGCTCGCTGACCAGCCACTGCTGCACGAGGTCGAGCGCTGCCGCGGCGGCCGCCCGCGAGGCGACCGCCGGGTCCCCCGCAGGGGTCAACACCGAACCCAGCACGAGGTCCGGCACCGGAGCGCCCTGGAGGATCTCCTCCTCCAGGGCGTAGAGGTCGGGGTACCGCTCGCCTGGCCCGGCGAGGTCGCCGAGCACCGCGATCGTGGGCACCCCGGCCGGGGCGGCTGAGACCGAAGTCCAGTCGAGCTGGAACAACGACTGCTGAGTACTGCTCTGCGCGCGCCCGAGCTGGGCCGCGCTGACCGGCCGTACGGCGAGCTTGTCCACGCTGACCACCGGCCGGCCGGCCTCACTCGTGACCACGATCCGTACGGCCGACTCGCCGGCCGGGCTGATGGTCACCCGACCCCGAGTGGCCCCGGTCCGGTTGAGCCGGACGCCGGACCAGGAGAACGGCAGACCCACCGGATCACCGGGCTCCAGGTCGAGCATCCCGCCGTGCAGTGCCGCGTCGAACAGGGCTGGGTGGATGCCGAAGCCCTTGCTCCCGGCGTCGTCTGACAGGGCCACGTCCAGGTGGATCCGCTCACCCGCTCGCCACGCCGCACGGACGTTCCGGAAGGCAGGTCCGTAGGCGAAGCCGATCTGCGCCAGTCGGTCGTAGAGCCCGTCGACGGGCACGGCCAATGCCCCGGCCGGGGGCCACTCAGCCGGCCCCGCCGCAACCGCCTCCGAGTCGAGGGCGAGCCACCCCCGGGCATGGCACGTGGACGGGGCCTCGTCGCCCCCGGCCTCCGGGCGGGAGAAGATCGAGACTTGCCGGCGGCCGAGCTCGACGGCGCCCACGGTGACCTGGACCCGCCGAGCCAGCCCGCTGTCGAGGGCCAACGGCGCTTCGAGGACGAGCTCGTCCAGCACGGGGGTGTCGAGCCGACGACCGGCGGCGAGGGCCAACTCGACCAGCGCAGTGCCCGGTGCGAGCGTCACGCCGAGGACGACGTGGTCCCGCAGCCACGGCTGGACGTCCGTGGACACCCGGCCGGTGAAGACCCACTCGTCCCGGTCAGCGATCTGGACCTCGCCGACGAGCACCGGATGGTCGACCGGGCCCAGTCCGGCCGCAGCGGCGTCCCCACCCGGACCGCCCATCTGCCAGAACCTGTCGCGCTGGAACGCGTAGGTCGGCAGGCCGATGCGCCGCGCACCCGTCCCGGCGTAGAAGGCGGGCCAGTCGACCCGGGCACGTGCGAGGTGAGCCCGGCCGAGCATGCCGGCGAAGGTCTCGACCTCGCTGCGCTCAGCCCGAAGGGTCGGCACGACCACGACGTCGGCCTCGTCATGGAGGCACCGCATGGCCATCGCCGTCAGGACCGCATCCGGGCCAAGCTCGAAGAACCGCCGGACGCCCAGAGCGTGCAGGGTCGCGACGCCGTCGGCGAAGCGGACCGGGTTCCGGACGTGCGCCACCCAGTAGGCCGGGTCGCTGAGGTCGGAGGAGACCAGCTTGCCCGACACGTTGGACACGATCGGGATCCGCGGCGGAGCGAACGACAGGGTCCGCGTCACCGCCAGGAAGTCCGCCAGGATCGGCTCCATCCGCGGCGAGTGGAACGCGTGGCTGACGCGCAGCCGCGTCGTCTTGCGGTCCTCCCACTGCGGCAGCCACTCGTCCAGGGCGTCCGCGTCACCCGACACGACGATGGCCCGGGGACCGTTCGAGGCAGCGATCGCCACCCGGCTCTCGTAACCGACCAGGGACGCAGCGACCTCGGTCTCCTCGGCCTGCACCGCGAACATCGCCCCACCGGCCGGGAGGGCACCCATCAACCGCGCCCGCGCCGTCACCAGCGTGCAGGCGTCCGGCAGGGTGAGCACCCCGGACACGTGGGCGGCGACGATCTCACCGACGGAGTGCCCGATGAGGAAGTCGGGTCGTAGGCCGAGGGACTCGACGAGACGGAAGAGCGCCACCTCGACGGCGAACAGCGCGACCTGGGTGAACTCGGTGGCGTCCAGGGACCCGTCCGACGCGGCGAGCAGATCTCGTACGGACCTGCCCACCAGGGGGTCGAGCTGGGCGCAGACCTGCTCCAACGCCTGGTCGAACACCGGGAACGCTGCGGCGAGCTCGAGCCCCATCCCCGGACGTTGGGAACCCTGTCCGGTGAACAGGAACGCCGTCTTGTCGCCGACCGCGCTGCCCTCGACGACTCCGGACGACGGCTCGCCCGCCGCCAGGGCGGCCAGCCGGGTCATCAGCTCGTCCCGGTCGGAGGCAAGCACCAGGGCGCGCCGCTCCAGCTGCGCCCGGGTGGTCACCTGGGAGAAGCCCACAGCCAGCAGTGAGATGTCCGGATCCGCCGCGACTCGCGCCCGCAGCCGCTCGGCGTGGGCGCGCAGAGCCGCCGGAGTCCGTGCAGAGAGCAGCACCGGCACTACGCCGACCTGTCGTGTCACCTCCACCGGCGCTGCCGGCTCCTGCGGGGCCTCCTCCAGGATCACGTGGGCGTTGGTCCCGCTCACGCCGAAGGAGGAGACCCCCGCCCGCCGCGGCCGATCCGACGCGGGCCAGGCCCTCGCGGTCGTCAGCAGCTCGATCTGACCGGACTCCCACTCGATGTGCGGGGACGGCGCGTCGACGTGCAGGGTCGGTGGCAGCACCTCGTGCCGCAGCGCCTGCACCATCTTGATGACGCCCGCCACTCCGGCCGCTGCCGACGCATGTCCGATGTTCGACTTGATCGACCCCAGCAGCAGTGGCCCGCCCGTCCGGTCCTGCCCGTACGTCGCCAGCAGCGCCCTGGCCTCGATGGGGTCGCCCAGAGTCGTCCCGGTGCCGTGCCCCTCCACGGCGTCAACGTCGGACGCGGACAACCCGGCACTGGCCAGAGCGGCGCGGATCACCCGCTCCTGCGAGGGGCCGTTGGGTGCTGTCAGCCCGTTGCTGGCACCGTCCTGGTTGACCGCGCTCCCCCGGAGCACCGCGAGCACGCGGTGACCGTGGCGACGGGCGTCAGCAAGTCGCTCGACCACGAGGAGACCGACTCCGTCGGCGAATCCCGTGCCATCAGCGGCGGCCGCGTAGGACTTGCAGCGCCCGTCCGCAGCCAGCCCGCGCTGTCGGCTGAACTCGACGAAGACGAACGGTCCGGCAAGCACGGTCACGCCACCGACCAGCGCCAACGAGCACTCCCCGGCGCGGAGTGCCTGCGCGGCCAGGTGGAGCGCCACCAGCGACGACGAGCACGCGGTGTCCACGGACACCGCCGGGCCCTCGAGGCCGAGCGTGTAGGAGACCCGTCCGGACACGACGCTCGTGGACTTGCCCGTGAGCTGGTAGCCCTCGAGCTCCGGGAGGGCGGCGCCGCCGTAGTCGGAGGTGATCACCCCCGTGAAGACGCCGGTGTCGCTCCCGCGCAGCGACGTCGGGTCGATCCCGGCGTCCTCCAGGGCCTCCCACGCCGACTCCAGCAGCAAGCGCTGCTGCGGATCCATCGCCAGCGCCTCACGAGGGGTGATGCCGAAGAACTCGGCATCGAAGTCACCGACCCCGTCGATGAACCCCCCGCCCTGGGCGTACGTCTTCCCGGGCTGGTCCGGGTCCGGGTCGTAGAGCCGCTCGATGTCCCAGCCGCGGTCCGTCGGCAGGGGCGAGACGGCATCCCGCCCTGCGTCCACCAGCTCCCACAGCTGGTCAGGGGACCGCACGTCACCCGGGTAGCGGCAGCTCATGCCCACGATCGCCAGCGACTCGCTCCCCCGGTCCACGAGCCGGCGGTTCTCCTGGCGCAGCCGCTCGGTCTCCTTCAGGGAGGTCCGCAGCGCCTCGACGAGCTCGTTGTCAGTGGACACGTTCGGACTGCCCTTCGGAAGGGGACGCACTGGCAAGGACGCCAGGTGCGTGGACGGCATCGCTGACCAGTGCCGGAGCCGTCTGGCGCGGATCGGACTCGTGGAACCCGAAGCGGTCGTGGAACCGCCTCAAGGGGGCCGGGGCCCACCAGTTCGCGTCGCCCAGCAGCTTCATGAAGGCGGGAACCAGCACTCCGCGGACCAGGGTCGCGTCGAGCAGGACCGCTAGGGGCAAGCCGATCCCGAGGCCCTTGACGTAGCTGACGCTCGAGAACGCGAGTCCGGCGAAAGCGAGGGCCATGAGCACCGCCGCGTAGGTCACGACCCGCCCGGTGCGCTCCAGGCCGACTGCCACAGCCTCCTCGTTGCGGCCGGTACGGCGGTACTCCTCCGTGATCCGGGCCAGGATGAAGACCGCGTAGTCCAGCGACAGCGCGAACGCCTGAGCGATCACGACGATGGGCACCAGCCAGGTGAGGGCACCGGTGACGACGAAGTCGCCGACCAGCCACTTGAGGTTGCCCTCCTGGAGGATGTAGACGAGGGCGCCGAAGGTCGCCGACAGGCTCAACAGGCTCAGGAGCAGGGCCTTGATCGGTAGCAGGACGCTGCCGGTCAGCAGGAACAGCAGCACAAAGCTGCCGAGCGCCAGGATCGCGAGGGCGATCGGCAACCGGTCTCGCAGCGCGTCGAAGGTGTCGACCGAGACGGCGGGCGTGCCGCCCACGACCACCGGGAACGGTGCCGCGGTGTCACGGACTGCGCGGACGAGCCGCTCGCCTCCCTCGCCGTAGGGATCTACCTGCGAGACGAGGGAGAGGTACACGGCGTCGCCCGCGGCGAACACCTGCGAGGCGGCAACAGGCTCGGCCACGCGCAGACCCGCGCTGTAGGAGCCCGTGAGGGCATCGACCCGGGAGACGTCCTCGACCTGCGACAGCCGCACCGCGTAGTCGTCGATGGCGGCCACGCGAGCGGTGGGGTCACCGATCCCGGTCGCCACCACCTGCACCGGGTCCTGCTCGCGGTTGTCGAAGCCCTTCCGGATGGCTGAGGCGACCTGGGCCGATTGCGCCGACGGCGGCAGGATCTGCTCGTCGGGCATCCGCAGCTTCATCCCGAAGACTGGTGAGGCCAGGAACAGCATGAAGATCAGCACGATCATCAGCAGAGGTACAGGGCGTCGCATGACGAACATCGCTAGCCGGTGCCAGAAGCCCTCGCTGTCGGCACGGGCGTCACCCCGATCGCGACTGAAGCGGCTCTGAGCGATCCGTGGGCCCATCCAGACCAGCAGGCACGGAACGGCCACCAGGGTGGCGCCTGCAGCGACCAGGCCAGTGAGCACCGAACCGATCGCCAGTGACTTGAAGACGGTGAAGGGCAGCACCACCATGGACCCGAGCGCGACGGCGAGGGTGGCTCCGGAGAAGATCACCGTGCGTCCGACGGTCTGCATGGTCGTGCGGATGGCGTCGGGCATCGTCGCGCCGCCGACCAGCTCCTCGCGGTAGCGGTTGATGAACAGCAGGCTGTAGTCGATGGCCAGTCCCAGGCCGAGGAACGTGGTGACGGTCGTGACGATGTCTGCTGTCTCGACCAGGAACGAGACGAGGAAGAGCAGCCCCATCACCAGGAAGGAGGTCGCCATCGCGACGGCAAGAGGCACCAGAGCCGCGAGCAGGCTGCCGAAGATGACGACCAGCAGGACGAGCACCACAGGGATGAAGAAGGCCTCGGCCTTCAGGGTGTCCTTCGCAGCCGTGTCGAGGGCTTCGACCCACATGAGGCCACTCCCGCCGAGGTCCACCTCGAGACCCTGCACCGTGCCGGAGTAGGACTCCTGGAGCTCCTTGGAACGCGCCTGCACGGTGTTGAAGTCACCGTCGATGCGCCCGATGACCAAGGCCTGCTTCTGATCACCGCCACGCAGTGCTGGGGACTGCGTCGTCCAGTAGGAGACGACGTTGCGCACGTCCCGCTCGGCGCTGACCTGCTCCGTCAGCCTCAGACCGGCTGCGGTGACGGCCGCGTCGTCGACCCCACGCGCATCCGTCACCAGGAGCACGAGGTTCGGCGGCCCCTGGTCGAACTGCCGCTCAAGCGCGTCGGCGGCGCGGAAGGACTCGGTGGAGGTGCTCTCGTACCCGCCCAGGGTTACCCGCGACGTCAGGCCGAAGCCCAGTGCCGCAAACGCGATCGTGGCGATGAGGGTGTAGAGCAAGGCCCGTCTGGGCTTGTCGATGGCGAGGTCAGCGAGTCGGTTTAGCATCGGACACCTTTCGTTTCGACGCGCAGACAGCGCCTGCGCGTTCCTGGTGATGCGTGGTCCTTCTGCACGGGCGATCGCGTACCGGACCCCCGCGGACGACTGGTGGGCATGACGGGCTACTCAGGGCCTGGTGGCGGCGACGGGTCGGCCGGGTTCCAGCAGCGGTTCAGGCGTCGGCCTCGGGTCCGACGCCGGTGCCGGAGCCGCTTCCTCGCCGTTGGCGGTGAACACCAGTCCGTGGCGCAACCCGTTGCGCTCGAAGACCCGGAAGATCGGCGTCGCGGCGAAGGTCGTCACGAACGCCATCAGCGCCAAGATGGTGTAGAGCGCAGGCGTGATCAGGCCCTCGGCCAGACCGATGTTGAGCAGGATCAGCTCCATCAGCCCGCGTGCGTTCGCGAGCGTCCCCATCGATCCGGCCTCCCGCCAGCTCATCCCCTGGGAGCGGGCGGCCAGGGTCACCGCCCCGAACTTCCCGGCGAACGAGATCGCGAGCACGAGCAGGGCGACCAGCAGCACCGACGGCTCGAAGATGAGGCTGAGCTCGGTGTTGAGGCCCGAGAAGACGAAGAACGCGGGCAGCAGCAGGTGGGAGACAAGCGGCTCGGTGCCCGAGCGCACGGCATCCAGCAGTCGCCCGCGCGGCATCACCATGCCGGCGACGAACGCCCCGAACACGGAGTAGATGCCGACCAGGTCCGTGAACCACGCTGACAGCAGGGCGATCAGGAGCATCACCGTCAGCGGTGCGATGGGCAGCCTGGTGCCGGCCTCGGCGGCCAGCTCCCGGTCCGCCCAGGCGTTGAGCGGGACCAGCAGTCGCTTCATGACCAGGAACATGAACAGCACGAACCCGAGGCCCCCGACGAGGGCCACGGCCGCGCCGTCCAGGCTCCCCGCGGTGCTCGACACCACCGCGGCCAGCAGCAGCCAGGAGCAGGCGTCATCGGAGGCCGCGCCCGCCAGCGACATGGTTCCGAGCCGCGTGTGGTGCAGACCGGAGTCGTAGATCATCGATGCCAGCATCGGGAAGGCGGTGATGGCGATCGCGGCGGCCATGAACAACGCCGCCTGCCAGGGGTCCATCTTGTCGGTGAAGTAGCCGCCCTCAGAGACGAGCACGAGGCCGGCAGCGCCTCCCAGAACCAGCGGCACCCCGACTCCGGCGCCCGCGATGGCGCCGGCCATGCGGACGTGCGAGGTCAGGATCTCGGTCTTGAACGACATGCCGACGAGGAACATGTAGAGCACGAGGCCCAGCTGGCCGACGACGTAGATGACGCTCAGGGACGGGTGCGCGACCGATTGGCCGCCGACCTCGATCGTGGTGGGGAACAGCCACTCCTGCGCATCGGGCCAGAGCGCACCCAGCACAGACGGGCCGAGCAGGAAGCCGGCCGCCATCGTGCCGACGGCCTGCACCTGACCCAGTCGCTTGAAGACGAACCACACCAGTCGGCACATGGCCAAGATGGCGGCCAGCTGGAAGAAGAAGTGCATCGAGAGCTCGAACAGGGAAGGCATGATCGCTCCTGGGAGTGAGACGTGGTGCGTGGCGAGATGACGCTGATCAGGGGGGTGGCCCCGCCCCCTGCTGCCAGTCGCGACCGATGGACCGCACCTGCGCCGGCATGACGATGAGGCGCCGGAAGGGCGTGATCGCCTTCATGTAGAGCCGACCGGACAACCCCCTCGGCTTGACCAGCGTGGCCAGCTGGCCGCGGTAGCCACCAGAGGGATCCCGGACCCAACCGATGTGCTGCACCATGTGCACCGAGCGGCTCTCGCACTCGGCGACCCACTCGGTGTCGGTCAGGTAGACCGAGGGGAACGGGACGAAGGTGACGATGTCCGGACCGCGTGGGCCGTCGCGCAGGTCTGCGGCGAGGCGTTCCCGAAGCGGCACCGCGAGCCCGGCGGACGGCTTGTCCATGCCGAGCCGCGCACCGACCTTCAAGCGGATGGAGAACAGGGCTCGGACGACGGGGTTCGCCAAGAAGGACTCGTCGCTGGTGGCGATCTGGTGCGCCAGACGATCGAGGTCTCTTGCGCCTCCGGGGGTCGGAAGCTCCCACACGTCCGCGAGGTAGTAGTCGGGCGCGATCTCGTGGATGCGCCAGGGCCGATCGGTGTGCGCGGAGTCGTCGAGCCTCATCGCGTCAGACTCCCTAGGATTCGGTGAGCAGTCGCCCGCGGAAGAACGTCAGCGGTGTCGCTGCGTCGGTGACGGTCACATGCGTCGCCTGGCTGAGGAAGATCGTGTGATCACCCGCGCACACCTGGCGCTCCACGTGGCAGTCCACGCGAGCCAACGCCTCGGTGAACACGGGTGCGCCACTGGGCGCTCGGTGGTGCGGGACGTCATCGAAGGCTGCCGGGCCGCACTCACGCCGCCGATCCGCGAACCGACGGGCCAGGTGCTCCTGTCGTGCGGCAAGGATGTTGACCGTGAACTGCCCCTTCTCACCGATGATCTCGGCTCCGCGAGCTCGGCTCTCCAGGCAGATCAGCAGCAGGGGCGGGACCAGGGACACCGAGGACAGGGAGTTGACGGTCGTCCCGTACGGACCGTCCAGCCCTCCGACCGTCACGACCGCGACGCCGGTGGCGAACTGACCCATGGCCCGCCGGAAGTCGGTGCCGTCCAACCGGAGCCCAGCCGCTCCACGCGCCGCCACGGCTCGGGGGTTCCTGTGAGCTCCTTCCACGGAAGTCATCCGCTCCGCCCGACAGATCTCCAGTCGTCGTTCCAGCTCACGAACATGTCCCGGACGGCCTGCCGAGTGGTCGTCCCGCCGCGCTTGCCGTCTTCGGCGAGGTGCCGGACCGCTTCCACCAGGATGGCGCCACCGCTGATGTCGTTGTTGCCGAAGTAGGGATCGCGGACGTGGGCGGGGGCGCTCTTCATCGCCCACGTCGCCGTCCTGGCCATCGACAGCATGGTCAGCACTCCTCCGGGGGTTCGGCTCTTCGGATCCAGCAGAGCGGTCGTCGCAGGCGTGAGTCCGCTGTCGCTCAGGGCCTTGTAGATGCGACGCTGCGTCTCGGCCGAACTGATCTCCCCGCTGCGGTACAGCTGCATCGCTGCGTCCGACACGCGGAGCAGCTCCATGCACTCCGGGTTGTCCACGCTCTGCACACCGCGGTAGGGGGCCTGCTCGAAGCGCTTGAAGACGCAGACGTCCTTCGTCCGTTGGAAGGCGAACGTGAGGTTCAGCTGGCTGATGGCGCTGTACAACGAGCAGATCGTCCACACCCGGGCCCATGCGTTCCACAGCTCGAAGTCACCGAACGCCAGATAGGAGTTGTAGGCCAGCGCGTCGAAGTACTCGAACGACTTCTTGACCCACGTCTGGATGTAGTCGAACCGCTCGGTCGAGAAGTCGTCCTCACGCACCGCGTCGATGAGGCGGTGTCCGAGCGCATGCAACGCCATGAACGTGACGGACAGGCCACTGGAGAACAGCGGGTCGACGAAGTCCGAGGCATGCGGCAGGAGGCACCAGCGGTCGCCGATGACCTGCCGGGACGAGAACTGGTTGCGCGCTGAAGCGACGTAGGGCCGCACGGCCCTGGCGGAGCTCATCTGCCGCTTGAAGTCCGGGAAACGTGCGACGTGTCGCCAGAACTCGTCCTCGGCCGACTCACCCTCCTGCTTCGGGTGCTCATCGAGGTCGAGGCTGATGCCGACGCTGCAGAGCTGGCTCGTGGAGCCGGCGTGGTTGTCGAACGCGATCACCCACGCCCAGCCCCCTTTCCAGACGTGGTGCAGCGTGCCCTGATGGAAGGGGCTCAGGAGCTTGTGCTCGGAGCGGGGAGGGGCGATGTTGTCGAAGGGCTCGACACCGACGAAGTGGTTGAAGATGGTCCGTGAGCGCGTCCGGAACGGCGGCTCGACCCGCAGGTCGAGCTGGTCGGCCAGCACGCTCCGCATCCCGCCGGCGTCGATGACGTACTTGACGCGGAACGCCCCGGCCGTGCTGGTGTTGACCGTGGCTCCGTCGGCGTCGAAGTCGACTCCCGTGACCGGCGTGTGCGTCAGGCCCTCGGCGCCGTACTTCAGGGCCACCTGGTAGACGTAGGCGTCGATGTCCTGCCGGAAGAAGTGCGAGTCCGGCCCGAACGGTGGCGCTGCTGTGGGGAACTGGTTGCACTCCTCAGCGCGGAACGGCTCGCCTTCGCGGTGATGGGCGTAGACGAAGCTCCGCTTCACCCCGGAAGCCGGGCTGACGTGCCGCCTGACGGCCCCGTGCGAGGCGAGGTTCGCGAGCTCCGGCACGTCGTACCGCAGGGCGAGGTTGCGCAGCCCCAGCGTCGAGTCGGGGACCGTGGACTCGCCGATCGCGAACCTCGGGTGACTCCCGGCTTCGAGCATCACGACCCGCACGTCATGCCGCGCGAGGATCGCGGCGATGGTCGCTCCGCCGACGCCTCCGCCGACCACCGCCACATCGAAGTCACGGGTTCGATCTCCGGCCATCTTGGACTGCTCCTTCGTCGTGGTGCCGTCTGGTCAGTGGTGGGTTCGGACGACTGCAAGGGAGGTTGACCCGAAGCCCCCTTGCCGAGCCCCCGCGCTCCTGCCATCGCGGCCCGCTCACGGGGCGTCCTCGAGGGCCATCTTGATGAGGCCTGCGGTGTCCAGATCATCGATGGAAACGGCACTTGCGGCCGGGCAGCCGTCTGGGGGCAGGTCGTCGCGCGCCAGGTCACGCAGGGCCTCGAGCAGGCCGGCCTGCCGCAGCCGGGCGATCGGGATCGAGGCCATCAGGGCGCGTAGGTCGTCGTCTTCGTTGCGGTGTGGCGTCGAGGCCAGCCCCGGTGCCACCTCATCGAGGAGGAACTGCGCGATCGCGTCCAACGTCGGGTAGTCGAACACGAGGGTGGCGGGCAGCCGTACGCCGCTGGCCCGGGCCAGCCGGTTGCGCAGCTCCACCGCCCCGAGCGAGTCGAAGCCGAGCTCCTTGACGGCCCGGAAGGGGTCGATCGCCTCCGGGGACGCGTGCCCGAGGACCGCAGCCACCTCGAACTGCACCAGCTCCAGGACGACCCGGCGACGGTCGGCCTCAGCCACCCCGGCGAGCCGTCGCCCCAGCGACCCGCCGGTGTCCGCCCGGCGCACCTGCACCAGCCCGCGCAGCACGGCTGGCAAGGTGCCGGCTCGGGCCTGGTCGCGGAGGGCGCCCGGGTCCAGCCGGACCGGCGCCACCAGCGCAGCGTCGGATGCGAGCGCCTGGTCGAACAGCGCCCTCCCGAGCTCGTCGGAGATCGCGCCGACACCCAGGCGCTGCATGCGGGCGAGCGCCGCCTCGTCGAGCACCGCGGTCATGCCGGTGGAAACGGACCACCGCCCCCACGCAAGGGACGTCGCGGGCAGTCCCTCAGCGCGGCGCGAGGCGGCGAGGGCGTCCAGTGAGGCATTCGCCGCGGCGTAGTTCGCCTGGCCGGGGCTGCCGATCAGGGACGCGGCCGAGGAGAACAGGACGAACGCAGAAAGGGGCATACCAGCGGTCAGCTCGTGGAGGTGGAGCCCAGCATCGACCTTGGGACGCATGACCCGCTCGACCTGCTCGGCGCTGAGCGACTCGACGATCCCGTCGTCGAGCACGCCGGCCGCGTGCACCACCGCGGTGAGCGGCCGGTCCAGGGTGGTCAGGAGCTCCGCCAGCTGGCCGCGATCGGCGACGTCGCACGCCGCGACCCGTATGGAGCACCCTGCCTCGGTGAGCTCGGCGACCAGCTCGTCCGCCCCCTGCGCCGCCGCGCCACTGCGGCTGACCAGCAGCAGGTCTGTCACCCCCCACCGGGTGACCAGGTGCCGAGCGAGCACCGCACCCAGCCCGCCGGTCCCACCGGTGACCAGCACAGTCCCGTCCGCGACCAGTGCCGGACCGTCGAGCCCGACCGGGATGCGGGTCAACCTCGGCACGAGCACCCGGCCGTCGCGAACAGCGATCTGCGGCTCGTCGAGGGAGGCCAGCGCAGCCCAGGGGGGCTCGGTGCCGCCGTCGACGTCGACGACCTGCAGTCGGCCCGGCTGCTCCGCGGCCGCGCCGTGGACCAAGCCCCACGCGGCTGCCTGCGCGACGTCGGCCGGTTCGCCGCCGACCGCGACTGCGCCGCGGGTCACCACGAGCAGTCGCGCGTCCGAGAGGGCCCCGATCGCCAGCCACTCCTGCAGCAGCCCCAGCGCCAGGACCGCGCCGCTACGCGCAGCGTCCGCACCCGAACCCGAGGGCTCCACGGCTGCGAGCACCACGTCGGGGGCCGGCACACCGCAGGCGACCGCCTGCTCCAGCCCGGCCAGGTCGGCGTAACGCTCTCCCGACGCAGAGAGCCCGCCGAGGACCGCCACCCGGGCGGTCCTCGGGCCGGGGGTCGCGGTGACCCACTCGCGCCCGAACAGCGAGCTCGGGGCCAGGCCCTGGGCACCCACCAGCTGCCCCGGCTCCACCGGTCGCATGACCAGCCGGTCCATGCTCAGCACGAGCTCGCCGCGCTCGGTGGCGATCTCGACGCGCAGCTCGGCGTCCTCGGTCCTGGTGACACGAGCCCGGACCCGGGACCGCCCGGGCACGCCGACGCGCACGCCGGACCAGGAGAACGGCAGCACGGCGGAGACGTCCGCGCCCTGCTGCAGCAGCCCGCCGTGCATCGAGGCGTCGAACAGGGCCGGATGGAGGCCCCACCCGTCGCCGCCTGCGCCGTCCGGAAGCGTGACCTCGGCATAGACGTCGTCGCCGACCCGCCAGAGGGCGTGGACCGCCTGGAACGTCGGGCCGTAGTCGTAGCCGAGGTCGGCCATGCCGGCGTAGAGGTCGTCGACCGACGCGGCGACCGCACCGGGCGGCGGCCAGGCCGCGGGCCAGCTCAGGACGACCGGTTCCTCCTCAGCGGACAGCACACCCCGTGCGTGGCAGGTCACGTCCGCCCGCTCATCGTCGACCCGGGTCTCGGCGACGCTGTAGACCGCGACGTCGCGGCGGCCGTCAGCGGCAGGCGGCGCGACCGTAACCTGCACCTGCCGGACGACGCCCTCTTCCAGCAGCAGGGGCGCCTCCAGGACCAGCTCGTCCACCACCGGGGTGCCGCCGTGGCGGCCCCCGGTCAGTGCCAGCTCGACCAGGGCCGTGCCCGGCACGATCGTCGCGCCGAGGACGACGTGCTCGCGGGTCCACGGCTGGACGTCGGTGGACACGCGACCGCTGAGCAGCCACTCGTCACGATCGCCCACCTGGGCCACGGCGACCAGGACCGGGTGCTCGAGCTCGCCCAGTCCTACGGAGGTCGCGGTCGCCGAGCCGGTGTCCGGGCCTAGCCAGTAGCGCTGCCGCTGGAACGCGTAGGTCGGCAGCTCGGCCACCTGCGCACCAGCGCCGTCGTAGTAGGCCGCCCAGTCCACGTCCACCCCGGCGGCGTGCGCGCCCCCGACGAACGCCGCGAACGCCGCCGGCTCCGGGTGACCCGACCGCATGGCCGGGAGGAACACGCTCCCCGCGCCGTCGGCGGTGTCGTCAGCCAGCTCGTCCTCGCACTGCCGGGCCATCGCGGTGAGCACCGCGTCCGGCCCCAGCTCGAAGAACCTGCGGACCCCCAGGCGGCGCAGGGTCAGCACGCCGTCGTGGAACCGGACCGCCTGGCGGACGTGCCGCACCCAGTGGTCAGCATCGAAGTGCGACACCGGCTCACCGGTCAGGTTGGACACGACGGGGATCCGGGGCGCGGAGTGGGTGAGGCCGCGCGCCACGACGGCGAACGTGGCCAGCATGGGCTCCATGCGCGGTGAGTGGAACGCGTGCGAGACCCGCAGACGCGAGGTCCTGCGGCCCTGCCACTGCGGCAGCCACTCGTCGACCGCGCCAGCGTCACCGGAGACGACCACCGCCCGCGGCCCGTTCACCGCCGCAACCTCCAACCGACCCTCGAAGCCAGCCAGGGACTCGGTGACCTCGTCCTCCCCGGCCTGCACCGCCACCATCGCCCCGCCGGTCGGCAGTGCGCCCATCAAGCGGCCCCGGGCGACCACCAGCTCGGCCGCGTCCGACAGGGACAGCACCCCCGCCACGTGCGCGGCGGTGATCTCACCGACCGAGTGGCCGAGGACAAAGTCAGGGCGCACCCCGAGCGACTCGACCAACCTGTGCAGCGCCACCTCGACCGCGAACACCGCCACCTGCGTGTGCTCGGTCGCATCCAGCGCGCCGTCGGTCGAGGCCAGCAGCTCTCGCACCGACCGGTCCAGCCGTGGGTCCACCTCTGCACAGACCTCGGTCAGGGCCTGGCTGAAGACGGGGAAGGCAGCTGCCAGCTCAAGGCCCATGCCGATCCGCTGCGATCCCTGTCCGGTGAACAGGAACGCCGTCCTCCCGGCCACTGCGGGGTCCCCCCGGGTCACAGCGGCCAAGCCCGCCAGCAGCTCGTCCCGACCGGAGGCCACGACGACGGCCCGCCGCTCGAGCAGCGCCCTCGTGGTGACCACCGAGTAGGCGGCGTCCGCGACGGACAGCTCCTCGGTCGCGGTCAGGTGCGCACCCAACCGGACAGCCTGCTCCCTGAGTGCGGCGTCGCTGCGTGCCGAGAGGACCAGCGGCGCGGCAACCGGTGCAGACCTGGTGTCCGGGTCAGCCACGTCGTCGGCCAGCTCCTCGGCGGGGGCCTCCTCCAGGATGACGTGCGCGTTCGTCCCGCTGATGCCGAACGAGGAGATCCCCACCCGGCGCGGCCGTGACCCGGTCGGCCACTCCCTCGGCGAGGTGAGCAGCTCGACCTGGCCGGACGCCCAGTCGACGTGCGGGGACGGCTCGTCCACGTGCAGGGTCGGCGGCAGCACCTCGTGCTGCAGCGCCTGGATCATCTTGATCGCGCCGGCCACCCCGGCCGCGGCGGAGCTGTGTCCGATGTTGGACTTGATCGAGCCGAGCCACAACGGGCCGTCCACCCGGTCCTGCCCGTAGGTCGCCAGCAGCGCCTGGGCTTCGATCGGGTCGCCGAGCGAGGTCCCCGTCCCGTGCCCCTCCACGGCGTCGACGTCGGACGGTCGCAGGCCCGCGCTGGCCAGCGCTGCCATGATCACGCGCTCCTGCGAGGGCCCGTTGGGCGCCGTCAGGCCGTTGCTGGCACCGTCCTGGTTCACGGCACTCCCGCGGACCAGCGCGAGCACCCGGTGGCCCATGCGGCGCGCGTCTGACAGCCGCTCCACCACGAGAAGGCCGAGTCCGTCCGCGAAGCCGGTCCCGTCGGCACTCGCCGCGTAGGCCTTGCACCGGCCGTCCGGTGCGAGACCCCTCTGCCGGCTGAAGTCGACCAGCAGCTGCGGCCCGGTCATCACCGAGACGCCACCGACCAGGGCCATCGAGCACTCCCCGGACCGCAGCGCCTGGGCGGCCATGTGCAGAGCGACCAGCGACGACGAGCACGCGGTGTCGACCGACACCGCAGGACCCTCGAGGCCCAGGCTGTACGCGACCCGCCCGGTGACGATGCTCGTCGTCGTGCCGGTGAGGCGGTAGCCCTCCGTCTCCGGCCGGGTCGAGGAGCCGTAGTCCGAACTGACCACCCCGCAGTAGACGCCGGTGTCAGTGCCGCGCAGCGAGGTCGGATCGATGCCGGCGTTCTCGAACGCCTCCCAGGCGGCCTCGAGGAGCAGCCGCTGCTGGGGGTCCATCGCGAGGGCCTCGCGGGGGCTGATCCCGAAGAAGTCAGCGTCGAAGAGCCCGACGCCGTCGACGAAGCCGCCACCTCGCGTGTAGAGGGTCCCCGGGTGGTCCGGGTCCGGGTCGTACAGGCGTTCCAGGTCCCAGCCGCGATCAGCCGGCAGGCCGCTCACGGCGTCCCGGCCCGAGACGACCATCTCCCACAGCTGTGCCGGCGACGACACGCCGCCCGGGTAGCGGCAGCTCATGCCGACGATCGCCAACGGCTCGCCGACTGCACCTGGGACGGCAGCCCGAGGATGCACGACCACACGCGGCGACGCGGCGGTCGCGCGGACCTCCCCCACCAGCAGGCGCGTGACCGCCAAGGCACTGGGGTGGTCGAACACGAGCGTGGCGGGCAGCCTCAAGCCGGTCACCCGCGTGAGCCGGTTTCGGATCTCGACCCCGCTCAGCGAGTCGACCCCCAGGTCCTTGAACGCCCGCTCGGGGTCGATCCCGGCCGCCGACGCGTGTCCGAGCACCGACGCGACCTGGGTCAGCACCAGCTCCAGGACGACCGACTCTCGGTCTTCCTCGGGAACACCGGCGAGGCGCCGCCCGAGCGATCCGGAGGCCTCAGCCCGGCGCGGCGGGGTCCGGACCAGGCCGCGCAGCAGCGGCGGCAGCACCCCGGCCCTCGCCTGGGCCCGCAAGACGGGGAGGTCCAGCGACACCAGTGCGACAAGAGCGGTGTCCGCCGTGAGGGACAGGTCGAACAACCGCAGCCCCTGCTCCTGGGTCAGCGCGGAGACACCCGTGCCGAGCAGTCGCGCGAGCTTTACCTCGTCGAGCTCGCGAGTCATCCCGGTGGCGTCCGCCCAGAGGCCCCAGGCGAGGGACGACGCGGGCAGGCCGGCAGCGCGTCGCTGCTGGGCCAGGGCGTCCAGGGCGGCGTTGGCGGCGGCGTAGTTCGCCTGGCCCGGACTGCCGATGAGCGCAGCCACGGAGGAGAACAGCACGAACGCAGCCAGGTCCGTGCCCGCGGTCAGCTCGTGCAGGTGCATGGCGCCCGCGACCTTGGGCCCCAGCACCCGCTCCACCTGCTCAGCGGTCAGCACGTCGACCATGCCGTCGTCGAGGACGCCGGCAGCGTGGACGACCGCCGTGAGCGGCCGGTCCAACGACGCGATGGCCTCGGCCAACCGGTCCCGGTCGGCGACGTCGCACGCCGCGACCCGGACGCGGGCACCCAGCGCCTCCAGCTCGGCCACCACCGCGGCGGAACCGGGGGCGTCGGCACCGCGGCGGCTCAGGAGGAGCAGGTGCCGGGCGCCGTGCCCCACGACGAGGTGGCGGGCGAGCAGCGCACCGAGACCGCTCGTGCCGCCGGTGATCAGCACCGTGCCCTCGGGGTTCAGCGGGGACGGGAAGGTGAGCCCCACGTCGTCGGCGTCCTCGGCCTGCGGCAGCGGGGCCGGGGCGACGGCGAGCCGGGGGGCCAGCGCCCGACCCTCCCGCACCGCGAGCTGCGGCTCGTCCAGGTCGAGCAGCGCCCCCCAGTCCGGTGCGCCGGCGGCATCGACGTGGTCATCGAGGTCGACGAGCAGGAATCGGCCCGGGTGCTCGGACTGGGCACTGCGCAGCAAGCCGCACACCGAGGCCTGAGCGAGGTCGGGCAGCTCGTCGCCGACGGCGACTCCGCGTCGGGTGACCACGATCAGCCGCGACTCCCCCAGTCCTCCTGCCACCAGCCAGCGCTGCACCAGGCCGAGCGCTGCGGTCACAGCGGCGCCGACGGTCTCCGAGCCGGCCAAGGCAGGTACGACGACCGCCTCCGGCACTGCCGCGCCGTCGAGCAGCGCCGCCTGCAGCGCGTCCAGGTCGTCGTGGTCGGTGCCGAGTACCGACACGACTGCCGGTCGGGCAGACACGGGCACCGGGACCCAGTCGAGCCGGTAGAGCGGGTCACCCCGCCCGGTCCGGTCCCGGTCGAGCTGGGCGTCGTCCACTGGCCGGAAGACGAGCCTGTCGATGCGCATCACCGGCTCGCCCTGCTCGCCGACGACGTCGACGCGCAAGGTCCACTCGCCAGCCCGGCTGACCCGCACCCGAGCCCGGTCCGACCGGGTCTCGCCGAGGCGGACCCCCGACCAGGAGAACGGCAGGACGACGGAGCCGCCCGGCTCCTTCTCCAGCAGTCCGGTGTGCATCGCGGCGTCGAGCAGGCCCGGGTGCAGGACGTAGCCGCCGTGATCGGCGCCCTCTGGAAGGGCGACCTCGGCGTAGACCTCATCCCCGGACCGCCACGCGGACCGCACGGACTGGAACAGAGGCCCGTAGTCGTAGCCGAGGTCGGCCATGCGGGCGTAGAGCTGGTCGACGGGCTCGGGCTGCGAACCGGCAGGGGGCCACACTTCCTGCCACGAGGCGAGCGGTTCCGGCTCCTGCTCCGGCGCGAGCCAGCCGCGGCCGTGGCAGGCAACCCCGGCCTGCGGGTCGTCTCCGGTGCCGGATCGCGAGTAGAGGGCCACCTCGCGGCGGGCGTCCTCACCGGCCTGCCCGACGGTGACCTGGACCTCCCGCACCGCGTCGCCGTCCAGGACCAGCGGCGCCTCCAGCACCAGCTCGTCCAGCACGGGGCAGTCCACCTGGCGTCCGGCGCTCAGGACCATCTCGGCCAGCGCCACCCCGGGCACGAGCACGGAACCGAGGACGACGTGGTCCCGCGTCCACGGCTGGGTGTCCTGTGCCATCCGGCCGGTGAAGACCCACTCGTCGCGGTCGCCGACCGGAACGGCCTCGGTGAGGACGGGGTGAGCGAACCGACCCCGCCCGGCAGCGACGGCGGCTGATCCCGGGGCAAGCCAGTAGCGGCTGCGCTGGAAGGCGTAGGTGGGCAACGGCACCCGCCGGGCACCGCTGTGCTCATGGACGGCAGGCCAGTCGACCGCCACCCCGACCACGTGGGCCTCAGCCACGGATGTGACGAAGCGCTCGAGCCCACCGTCGTCCCGCCTGAGCGAACCCACGACGCCGGCGCGTCCGGCGACCGTCTCCTCGACCGCCATCGTCAGCACCGGGTGCGGGGACATCTCGACGAAGCACCCGGCGCCCGTGCCCAGCAACGCCCGCACAGCCGGGTCGAACTGGACCCGGCCCCGCAGGTTGGCGTACCAGTAGGCGGCGTCCAGCTCCGCTGTGTCGCGGAACCCGTCGGTCACCGTCGAGTAGAACGGCACGGTGCCGGACACCGGCGCGATCGTCGCCAGAGCTGTCAGCAGCTCGGCCTCGATCGCCTCGACCTGGCTCGAGTGCGACGCGTAGTCCACCGCGATCCGGCGGGCCCGCGCACCGTCGCGCTCGCAGACGGCGAGCAGGTCCTCCAGCGAGGACGGGTCACCGGCCACCACCACCGCCGCCGGACCGTTCACCGCGGCGACCGACACCCGGCCCGCGTAGGCGGACACCAGCTCCTCGACCCGGGCCGCGGGCAGCGCGATCGAGACCATCCCGCCGGACCCGGCCAGACGCTCCCGGACCAGTCGGCTGCGCAGGGCGACGATCCGGGCCCCGTCCTCGAGGGACAGCCCGCCTGCGACACAGGCGGCGGCGATCTCCCCCTGAGAGTGGCCCACGACGGCGGAGGGCTGCACCCCGTACGAGCGCCACAGCCCGGCGAGGGACACCATAACCGCCCACAGGGCGGGTTGGACGACGTCGACCCGCTCCAGTGACGGCGCGCCGCTGACCCCGCGGAGCACGTCGGTCAGCTTCCAGTCCAGGAACGGGGCCAGGGCGAGCGAGCACTGCTCGATCTGGGCGTCGAACACGAGCGACGAGCCCATCAACCCGCTCGCCATGCCGACCCACTGCGCCCCTTGGCCGGGGAACACGAAGACGGCTGGACCTCCGCGCTGCCGCCCCTCGACCACCCGCTCGGTCGGCTCGCCCGCGCTCAGGGCCGCCAACCCCGCCAGCAGCTGCTCGCGGTCGCCCGCCAGCACGGCCCCGCGGTGATCCAGGTGCGCCCGCGACGTCGCCGAGGACCATGCGACGTCCAGCAGGGACAGCTCGGGTCGCGCCAGCAGATGCGCTCGAAGGCGGTCGGCCTGCGCCCGCAGGGCCGGTTCGCCGCGACCGGACACGAGCACCGGGAGCAGCGGGAGCGGCTCCCCCGCGTCGTCGCTCGGGGTCGACTGCTCGTCCGGGGCCTGCTCCAGGATCACGTGCGCGTTGGTGCCGCTCACGCCGAACGACGACACACCCGCCCGGCCCGGTCGGTCCTGCTCCGGCCACACCCGAGCCTCGGTGAGCAGCTCGACGCCGCCGTCCGCCCACTCCACGTGCGGCGTCGGCGCGTCGACGTGCAGGGTCGGCGGGAGCACCCGGTGCCGCAGCGCCTGCACCATCTTGATCACGCCCGCGACCCCGGCTGCGGTGGAGCTGTGGCCGATGTTGGACTTGATCGAGCCCAGGAAGAGCGGCTGGTCCGTGCGGTCGCGGCCGTACGTCGCCAGGAGGGCCTGCGCCTCCACCGGGTCGCCCAGCCTGGTGCCGGTGCCGTGCCCCTCCACGACGTCCACGTCGGACGGCGCGAGGCCCGCGCTGCGGAGCGCCGCGCGAATCACCCGCTCTTGGGACGGGCCGTTCGGCGCCGTCAGCCCGTTGCTCGCGCCGTCCTGGTTCACCGCGCTGGCCCGCATCACGGCGAGCACGGTGTGCCCGTGGCGGCGGGCCTCGGACAACCGTTCGAGCACGACGAGGCCGAGTCCGTCGGAGAACCCGGTGCCGTCGGCGGACGCCGCGTACGAGCGACAGCGGCCGTCCGGGGACAGCGCCCTCTGGCGACTGAACTCCACGAACAGGAAGGGTCCGGACAGCACCGTGACGCCGCCGACGAGCGCCAGCGAGCACTCCCCCGACCGCAGGGCCTGTGCAGCCAGGTGCAGAGCCACCAGCGACGAGGAGCAGGCGGTGTCCACCGAGACCGACGGGCCCTCCAGACCCAGCGCGTACGAGACCCGTCCGGACACCACGCTCGAGGTGGACCCGGTCAGTCGCAGGCCCTCGATCTGGGGCAGGCTGCCCGCCGGGCCCACGGCGTAGTCCGAGGCCCCGACCCCGCAGAACACGCCGGTGTCGGAGCCGCGCAGGGAGGTCGGGTCGATCCCCGCGTCTTCGAAGGCCTCCCACGCCGCCTCCAGCAGCAGCCGCTGCTGGGGGTCCATCGCCGTCGCCTCGCGGGGGCTGATCCCGAAGAACGCCGCGTCGAAGTCGCCGGCTCCAGCGATGAACCCACCGGTCTGCGAGTACGACGTGCCGAGCTGGTCGGGGTCTGGGTCGTACAACCGCTCGAGGTCCCAACCGCGATCGGTTGGCATCGACGTCATGCCGTCCCGACCCTCGGCCACGAGCCTCCACAGCTCGTCGGGTGAGGTCACCCCGCCCGGGAAGCGACAGCTCATGCCGACGATGGCCAGGGGCTCGGTGGCCCGTTCCTCGACCTCGCGCAGGCGCGCCGTGGTGTCGTTGAGCTCGACAGCCATCCGCTTGAGGTACTGGAGGAGCTTGGCCCTCTGCGCTTGCTCGCTCATCGTCGCTCGTCCCGTCATGTCTGGCCGAACTCGGCGTCGATGAGCGAGAAGACCTCGTCAGCGGTCGTGGCGGCCTCGATCGCGGCGCTGGTCCCGGGTGCGCCGTCCGAGACGGTGGACAGCAGGTCGCGCAGCCGCCCGGCCACCCGGTGCCGGTCGTCCACAGCAACCGCGGCGAGCATCTGCTCGAGCTCGACCAGCGCCCGGTCGATCGAGGGCTCCGCTTCCGGGCGGTCCGACGTGTGGTCGAGCAGGGACAGCAGCAGCGCCGAGACGGCCAGCGGTGTCGGGTGGTCGAAGACCATGGTCGCCGGCAGCCGCAGGCCGGTGGCCTGGGCGAGGCGGTTGCGCAGCCCGACAGCACCAAGGGAGTCGAAGCCGAGCTGTTGGAACGGCGTGGTCGGCTCGATCGCGGCGCTGGAGGCGTGGCCGAGCACGGCCGCGCACTGCGCCTGGACGAGCTCCAGCACGACCTGCCCCCGCTGCGACGGGTCGAGGGCGTCGAGAGAGGTGAGCAGCGACCCGCTCGACGGCGGGTTCGCCGCAGCAGGCGCCCGGACCAGGCCGCGGAGCAGCGCCGGCAAGGTCCCGGTCCGCGCCTGGGTCCGCAGCACGCCGAGACCCAGCTCGACGGGCGCCAGCACTGCGGCGTCCAGCCCGACACCCTCGTCGAAGAGCCGGAGCGCCAGCTCGTCGGACAGGGGGCGCACGCCCGTCTGCTCCAGGCGGGCGAGCTCGGTGTCACCCAGTTCACCCGTCATGCCAGTCGCCTCCGACCACAGGCCCCAGGCGAGGGAGATCGCGGGCAACCCCTTGCTCCGACGCTGCTGGGCCAGGGCGTCGAGTCCTGCGTTGGCGGCCGCGTAGTTGGCCTGACCGGGACTGCCGATCAGGGCCGCGAACGACGAGAACAGAACGAAGGAAGACAGATCCATGCCCGACGTCAGCTCGTGCAGGTTCCAGGCCGCGTCCAGCTTCGGGCGCATCACCCGCTCCAGCTGCGCCGGGTTCAGGGACTCCACGATCCCGTCGTCCAGCACGCCCGCTGCATGGACGACCGCCTCGAGCCGGCCGCCCACCCCGGACAGCAACTGCGCCACCTGACGCCGGTCGGCCACGTCGCAGGCCACGACCTGCACCTCGGCACCCAGTCCGGTCAACCCCGCCACCAGCTCGGCCGTGCCCTCGGCCGAGGGGCCCCGCCGGCTGACCAGCAGGAGGCGACGCACTCCGTGCCGCTCGACCAGGTGTCGTGCGAGCACCGCGCCAAGACCGCCGGTACCACCGGTGATGAGCACGGTCCCGTCCGACGTGAACGCCTGCCGACCCCGAGGGGCCGCCTGCGCCCGCCGCAGCCGCGGCACGAGCAGCCGTCCTCCGCGCGCCACCACCTGCTGCTCGTCGAGGCCCAGGAGCGCGGGCCAGTCCGGTGCTGCCCCGCCATCGAGGTCCACCAGCAGGAACCGGCCCGGGTGCTCGGACTGCGCACTGCGCACCAGGCCCCACGCCGGCGCCGTGGCCACGTCGATCAGCTCGTCGTCGACGGCCACCGCGCCGCGGGTCACCACGACCAGGCGCGCGCCGTCAAGCCGTTCAGCCGCCAGCCAGCCCTGCACCAGCTCCAGAGCGCGCGCCGCGACGACCTGCGCCGCGGCGGCCACGTCTGCGCCACCCGGAGCCTCGACGGAACAGACGACCACGTCCGGCTCCGGCGACCCAGCGGTCACGGCCTGCACCAGGGCTGCCAGGTCTGCGAAGCGCTCCCCCGCCACCGCGACACCGCCGAGCACCGCGACACGCGCCGACGCGGGGACATGCACGTCGACCGGGTGCCACTCGAGCTGGTAGAGCGAGCGATGGGTGCCGCGCTGCGCGGCCTGCAGCTGCGCCTCTTCGACCGGACGGACGTCGAGGCGTTCCACCCGGGCCACCGGAAGTCCGTCCTCACCGGCGATCTCGAGCCGCAACGCGGATGGGTCAGCGAGGCTGATCCGCACGCGCAGTCGGGTCACGCCGGTTCGGTCCAGCCGTACGCCGGACCAGGAGAAGGGCAACCCGCCCAGGGAGTCCGTCCCGGCGTCGAGCATCCCGAGCCCCCCGTGCAGCGCTGCGTCGAACAGAGCCGGGTGCAGGCCGAACCCGTCGGCCGGTCCAGCGACCTCGGGCAGCGCCAGCTCGGTGAGGACGTCGTCACCGTGACGCCATGCCTTGCGCACAGCCCTGAAGGCCGGGCCGTAGTCAAAGCCGACGTCGGTCAGGCTGGCGTGCTCGGAGACGCCCGAGTAGAGGACGTCGACCGGGATCGGCTCGGCACCGTCCGGTGGCCACTGCTGCGGGGGTGTCATCACCGCTGCTGCGTCTGCTGCGAGCCGCCCCCGGCCGTGGCAGGTGACTTCTGGCTGCTCGTCCTGGGCACCGGCCTCTGCGCGCGTGTAGACGGCGACCTCGCGTCGGCCGTCCGCACCGGGCTGGCCGACGGTGACCTGCACCTGGAGCGTGACGTCGTCGTCGAGCAGCAGCGGTGCCTCCAGGACCAGCTCATCCAGCACCGGGGAGCCGACCTCACGCCCGGCCGCCAATGCCATCTCGACCAGGGCCGTGCCCGGCACCAGCACGACGCCGAACACCACGTGGTCGCGGGTCCAGGGGTGGGCGTCCTGGGAGATCCGTCCGGTGAAGACCCACTCGTCACGGTCACCGATCGGGATCGCGGCCGACAAGACCGGGTGCTCGACCCGACGCTGACCCGACGCAGTCGCATCCCCCACCGCCGCCGACGGGGTCAACCAGTACCGCTCTCGCTGGAAGGCGTAGGACGGCAACGCGACCCGCCGAGCACCCGTACCGGCGTAGAACGCCGCCCAGTCCACCCCGACCCCCGCCACGTGCGCCTCAGCCAACGACGACGCGAACCGCTCCAGACCGCCCTCGTCCCGCCGCAACGACCCCAGCACCGCCACCCGATCAGCAGCCCCCAACGCCTCCAGCGTCTGCTCCACACCCATCGTCAGCACCGGATGCGCAGACACCTCGATGAAGCACTCCATCCCCGACCCGACCAGAGCCCGCACCGCCGGCTCGAACCCGACCTGACCCCGCAGGTTGCGATACCAGTAGCCCGCACCCAACCCGGCGGTGTCCACGAAAGCGCCCTCGAGCGACGAGTAGAACGGCACCGCCCCAGAACGCGGCGCGACCGACGCCAACAACCCCGCCAGCTCACCCTCAACCGCCTCGACCTGCACCGAGTGCGACGCGTAGTCCACCGGCACCACCCGAGCCCGCACTCCATCACGCTCACACCCCGCCACCAGCTCCGCCAACGCCGACGGCTCCCCCGACACCACCACCGCCGACGGACCGTTCACCGCCGCCACCGACACCCGCCCAGCCCAGCCCGCGATCCGCCGCTCGACATCGACGACCGGCAACCCCACCGACACCATCCCGCCACGACCAGCCAACCGATCCCGCACCACACCACTGCGCAAGACCACGACCCGGACCGCGTCCTCCAACGACAACCCACCCGCCACATACGCCGCCGCGATCTCCCCCTGCGAATGCCCCACCACCGCAGCCGGTTCCACCCCGTACGAACGCCACAACGCCGCCAACGACACCATCACCGCGAACAACGCCGGCTGCACCACATCCACCCGGTCCAACGACGGCGCGCCCTCCACCCCACGCAGCACATCGACCAACCGCCACCCCACCAACCCCGACAACACCCGGTCACACGCCTCGAACTCAGCCGCGAACACCGGCGCCGACCCCAACAACGACACCGCCATCCCCACCCACTGAGACCCCTGCCCCGGGAACACGAACACCGCCCTGGCCCCAGCAGGCCGGCCCTGCACCACAGCGGCGTGCGGCTCCCCGGCAGTCAGCGCGGCGAGCCCGGTCAGCAGCGCCCCACGGTCGGCGGCGACCACGGCCGCACGGTGGTCCAGCTGCGCCCGGCCGGTCGCGAGGGAGAACCCGGCGTCCAGGACAGTGATGTCGGGGCGGGCGATCAGATGCGCCCGCAGCCGGTCCGCCTGCGCCCGCAGCGCCGGCTCAGACCGGGCCGACAGCAGCACCGGCACCACCGGCGCCACACGCCCGGCCACCTCGAGCTCCACCGGCTCGACCGGCGCCTGCTCCAAGATCAGGTGCGCGTTCGTGCCACTCACCCCGAACGACGACACCCCCGCACGCCGAGGCCGGTCGGACACCGGCCACTCGCGGGCTGCGGCGAGCAGCTCGACCTCACCGGTGTCCCACTCCACGTGCGAGGAGGGGGTCCCGGCGTGCAGGGTGCGAGGGAGCAACCCGTGCCGCATCGCCATGACCATCTTGATGACACCTGCCACGCCCGCAGCCGCAGACGTGTGACCGATGTTCGACTTGATCGAGCCGAGCCAGAGCGGATCACCCAGCCGGTCCTGGCCGTACGTCGCCAACAGGGCCTGCACCTCGATCGGGTCACCGAGGACCGTTCCCGTGCCGTGCCCCTCGACCGCGTCCACGTCGCAGGGGCGCAGGCCGGCGTTTGCCAGGGCGGTCCGGATCACCCGTTCCTGCGACGGGCCGTTCGGCGCAGTCAGCCCGTTGCTGGCACCGTCCTGGTTGACCGCGGAGCTGCGGAGGACGCCGAGGACGAGGTGCCCGTTGCGCCGGGCGTCGGACAGCCGCTCCAGCACGACGAGGCCGACGCCGTCGGCGAACCCGGTGCCGTCGGCCGCTGAGGAGTAGGCCTTGCAACGACCGTCCGGTGACAACGCCCGCTGCCGGCTGAACTCGGTCAGGAGGTACGGACCCGCCATCAGGGTCACGCCGCCGGCCAAGGCCAGCGAGCACTCGCCGGACCGTAGCGCCTGGGCGGCCAGGTGCAGAGCCACCGCGGAGGAGGAGCAGGCCGTGTCCACCGACAGGGACGGGCCCTCGAGCCCGAGGGTGTAGGAGATCCGACCGGACAGCACGCTCGTCGTCGTGCCGGTCAGGCGGTAGCCCTCCAGCTCGATCGACCCAGCGCCGCCGTAGTCAGAGGTGACCGCGCCGACGAAGACGCCGGTGTCACTGCCCCGGAGAGAGGTCGGGGCGATCCCAGCGTGCTCGAAGGCCTCCCAGGCCGACTCGAGCACGAGCCGCTGCTGGGGGTCCATGGCCAGTGCCTCGCGTGGGCTGACCCCGAAGAAGCTGGCGTCGAAGTCGCCTGCCCCGTCGAGGAAGCCGCCGCCCCGGGTGGAGATAGTCCCAGGCTGGTCGGGGTCGGGGTCGTAAAGCCGGTCCAGGGCCCAACCGCGGTCGGTGGGCAGCCCGCTGATCGCGTCGCGCCCGGACGCCACGAGGTCCCAGAGCTGCTCGGGTGAGGTCACGCCACCCGGGTAGCGGCAGGCCATCCCGACGATGGCCAGCGGCTCGTCGGCATCCGCCCGATGACGTCGGGCCGCAGGTCGCTCGACCTTCGCCACCCCGCCGACCTCGTCCAGCAGCAGCCGAGCCACGGCGGCGGGCGTGGGGTGGTCGAAGATGAGGGTGGCGGGCAGGCGCACGCCGGAGACGTGGGTCAGCTGGTTGCGCAGCTCGACCGCGCTGAGCGAGTCGAAGCCGAGCTCCTTGAAGGCCCGCTCCGCGTCGACAGCGGTCGCCGATCCGTGCCCGAGCACCGCCGCGACCTGGGCCTGCACCAGCTCGAGCACGACCCGTCCTCGATCGGCGTCGGCCAGCCCCGAGAGACGTCGGGCGAGTGAGCCCCCCGCGGAACCGTTGCTCACCGCCGGGGTCCGGACGAGGCCGCGCAACAGGGCCGGCAGTCGCCCAGCGCGCGCCTGCGTCCGCAGCACGGCGAGGTCGAGCCGGACCGGCACCAGCAGGGCCGCGTCCGCGTCGAGCCCCCGGTCGAACAGCTCCAACCCGGTCTGGGTCGGCAGCGCACCGATCCCCATGCGCTCCAACCGGGCGACGTCGGTCTGGGCGAGCCCGCCGGTCATGCCGCCGGCCTCGGCCCACGGCCCCCAGGCCAGCGACGTCGCGGGCAGGCCCGCCGCTCGGCGTACGTGGGCGAGCGCGTCGAGCACGGCGTTGGCGGCCCCGTAGTTGCCCTGGCCAGGGCTCCCCAGCAGCACCGCGACCGAGGAGAACAGCACGAAGGCCGACAGGTGCAGGTCGGCGGTCAGCTCGTGCAGGTGCAGGGCAGCGTCCACCTTGGGCCGCAGCACCCGCTCCAACTGATCCGGTGTGAGGCGCTCGACAACCCCGTCGTCCAAGACCCCGGCCGTGTGCACGACCGCAGCCAAGGGGTGCTCCACCGAGGCCAGCAGCGCGGCGACGTGCTCCCGCTGCGCCACGTCGCAGGCCGCGACCCTGACCTCGCAACCCAGGGCCTCCAGGTCTGAGACGAGCCTCGCCACGCCCTCGGCCGCCGGCCCGCTACGGCTGACGAGCAGGAGGCGACGGGCCCTGCCGGTCGTGGCCAGGTGTCGAGCGACGACCGCGCCGAGCCCGCTCGTCCCCCCCGTGATGAGCACGGTCCCGTCCGCCGCGTCCCAGGGCGCCCCCGCAGGGTCGGCGCGGACCAGTCGCGGCGCGAGCAGCCGGCCGTTGCGCGCAGCCAGTCGAGGCTCGTCCGGGCCGAGCACCGCCGCCCAGTCCGGCGCCTCGTCGAGGCAGTCGATCAGCAGGAACCTGCCCGGGTGCTCCGACTGGGCACTGCGGACCAGGCCCCAGACCGGCGCCTGCACCAGGTCGGGCGACTCGTCCCCGACGGCGATCGCACCCCGGGTCACCACGGCCAACCGCACGTCCATCGACCGCTCGCTGGCCAGCCAGCGCTGGAGCAGCTCCAGGGTGCGCTCGGCCACCGCGTGCGTCCGCTCCGCCGGCGTCCCGGTGACCGGGGCCGTGATCTCAGCGACGACCAGGTCGGGCGCGCCGGCGCCGCCGATCAGGGCCTCGTCCAACGCGTCGAGGGCGGGGAAGGCCCCCCCGGCCTCGAGGACCAGGACTCGCGGCGATCCCGAGGTGTCCCCGGGAGGGACCTCGAGCCAGTCCACCTCGTACAGCGACTCCCGTGCGCCGGGCTGTCCTGTCCGGAGCGCGGCCTGTTCGACCGGTCGCACCACCATGGACCGCACCGACATGACCGGGGAGCCGGCTTCGTCGACCGCGTCGAGCCTGATGGCGGCGTCGCTCGTGGTGACGGCTCGGACCCGGAGCCGGGACGTACGCGACTGCACGACCTGCACGCCCGCCCAGCTGAACGGCATCCGGTGCCCGCTGCCGTCCCCGTCGAGCAGCAGGAGGACCCCGCTCTGCAAGGCGCTGTCGAACAGGGCCGGATGGAGCTCGAACGCGTCCACGTCCGCGCCGTCGGGCAGCGACACCTCGGCGTACATCTGGTCACCGTCGCGCCAGGCGGCCCGCACGCCGCGAAAGACCGGGCCGTAGTCGTACCCGATGGCTGCGAGCTCGGCGTACAGGTGGTCGACGTCGAGCGGTTGGGCGCCCTCGGGGGGCCACTGTGCTGGCCAGGCGTCGGTCTGCAGCGCGTCGACGCTGAGGACGCCGCGGGCGTGGCACAGCGCCTCAGGGTGCTCGTCGTTGCGCTCGGCTCCCCGGCGGGTGTAGACGGCGACCTCCCGGCGTGCGGCCTCGTCGGCCGGGCCGACGGTGACCTGGACCTGCACCGCGACGCCGTCCTCGAGCAGCAGCGGTGCCTCCAGCACCAGCTCGTCGAGGACGGGGGTGCCGGCCTGGCGTCCGGCGGCGAGCGCCAGCTCGACCAGGGCGGTCCCCGGGACGACGACCGCACCCAGCAGCAGGTGCTCGGCGGTCCACGGCTGGGTCTCGGTGGACAGCCGACCCGTGAGCACCCGCTCGTCGCGGTTCCCGACCCGTACCGCGGCCGTGAGGACCGGGTGCTCCACCCGGTCGAGCCCGGCCGCGCCGGCATCGGCGGCCCCGGTGTCCGGGGACAGCCAGTAGCGCTGACGCTGGAAGGCATAGGTCGGCAGGGCCACCCGGCGCCCACCGGAACCCGCGTACGCGGCCGGCCAGTCGACCGGGCCGCCGGCGAGGTGCACCTGGCCGAGGAAGCCGGCGAAGGACTCCGCCTCCGAACGGCGGGCGCGCAGCGCCGACGCGAGCACCGTCTCCTCGTCGAGGGACTGGCGCGCCATCGCCGTCAGGACGCTGTCCGGACCCAGTTCGAGGAACCTGGTGACGCCCTGGCCGTCGAGGGCCTTGACGCCGTCGGCGAACCGGACGGGCCGCCGCACGTGAGCCACCCAGTACCCGGGGTCGGTCAGCTCTGCGGACACGACGGTGCCCGTCACGTTCGACACGATCGGGATCCGCGGCTCGACGAAGGTCAGGCTCGCAGCCACCCGGCGGAACTCGGCCAGCGCCGGCTCCATGCGCGCCGAGTGGAACGCGTGACTGACCCGTAGCCGGCTGGTCTTGCGCCCCCGGGGCTCCCAACGCGGCAGCCACTCGTCGATCGCGTCCAGGTCACCGGACACGACGACTGACTGGGGCCCGTTCACCGCCGCGATCGTCAACCGGTCACCGAAGCCCGCCAGCGTGCCCATGACCTCGGCCTCGTCCGCCTGCACGGCGACCATGCCGCCACCAGCCGGGAGCGCGCCCATCAGCCGACCCCGCGCCGCTACGAGCGTCGCCGCGTCCGGCAGCGACAGCACTCCGGCTACGTGCGCCGCGACCAGTTCGCCGACCGAGTGCCCGATCAGGAGGTCTGCCCGGACCCCCATCGAGTCGACGAGCCGGAACAGGGCCACCTCGACGGCGAACAACGCCGCCTGGGTGAACTCGGTGGAATCGAGTAGAGCTGCCTCCGGCGTGCCCTCCGGGGCCGTCAGCAGCTTGCGCACGGAGCACCCGACGTGCGGGTCCAGTGCTGAGCAGACCTCGTCCAATGCCTCGGCGAACCGCGGGTACGCCAGTGCGAGCTCCGCGCCCATCCCGGCTCTCTGCGCGCCCTGCCCGGAGAACATGAACGCCGTCTTGCCGCTTGCGGGCCTGCCCTCGAGGACGCCGGCGGCGGGGTCACCCGACTCGAGCGCCGCGAGGCCCGACAGCAGTCCGGCCCGGTCCCGGGCGACGACCGACGCACGCCGCTCGAGCTGGGCTCGCGAGGTCGCCAGGGAGAAGGCCACGTCGACCAGGTCGAGCTCCGGGTGCGCCGTCAGGAAGGACCGCAGCCGACCGGCCTGCGCCCGCAGGGCCGGTCCTGTGCGCGCGGACACCAGCACCGGGAGGAGCGGTGTCGCCGCCGGGCGCTCGACCTGCGGCGCCTGCTCGGCCGCCGCCTCCTCGAGGATGACGTGCGCGTTCGTCCCGCTGATGCCGAACGACGAGACCCCGGCCCGACGTGGTCGCCCGGGGGTCGTCGACCACGGCTCGGCCTGCGTCAGCAGGGTGATCTGCCCAGCAGCCCAGTCGACGTGCGGCGTCGGTGCGTCGACGTGCAGCGTGGGCGGCAGCGTCCCGTGCCGCATTGCCTGCACCATCTTGATCACGCCCGCCACGCCCGCGGCCGCGGACGTGTGGCCGATGTTCGACTTGATCGACCCCAGCCGCAGGGGCCCGTCAGGTCGCCCCTGCCCGTACGTCGCCAGCAGCGCGCGCGCTTCGATCGGGTCGCCCAGGCCGGTGCCGGTGCCGTGGCCCTCGACTGCGTCCACCTCGACCGCACTCAGTCCAGCGTTCGCCAGCGCTGCCCGGATCACCCGCTCCTGCGAGGGGCCGTTGGGTGCGGTCAGCCCGTTGCTCGCCCCGTCCTGGTTGGTCGCGCTGCCCTTGACCAGGGCAAGGATCCGGTGGCCGTTGCGCCGGGCGTCCGACAACCGCTCCACCACCAGCAAGCCCAGTCCGTCGGCGAACCCTGTCCCGTCGGCGGCGGCGGCGTACGACTTGCACCGGCCGTCCGGCGCAAGGCCCCGCTGACGGCTGAACTCGACGAACAGGAAGGGCCCAGCGAGCACGGTCACTCCGCCGACCAGCGCCAGGGAGCACTCACCGGCGCGCAGCGCCTGCGCGGCCAGGTGCAGGGCCACCAACGACGAGGAGCAGGCGGTGTCCACGGTGACGGCCGGCCCCTCGAGCCCCAGGCAGTAGGCGATCCGGCCCGAGACCACGCTGGCCTGGGTGCCGGTGAGCCGGAACCCCTCCAGCTCAGGGAGCATGGAGCCGCCGTAGTCCGAGGTCACGGCCCCGGCGAACACGCCGGTTGGGCTGCCTCGCAGGCTCGACGGGTCGATGCCGGCGTCCTCGAACGCCTCCCACGCGGCCTCCAGCATGAGCCGCTGGGCCGGATCGACCGCGAGCGCCTCGCGGGGGCTGACACCGAAGAAGTCAGCGTCGAAGTCGCCGACGCCATCGATGAAGCCGCCCGCGGTCGTGGACACCGTGCCGGCCCCGGCGCCAGCGTCGCGCAGGCGCCCCAGGTCCCAGCCGCGGTCGGTCGGCAGGTCCGACATGGCGTCGCGTCCGGCGGCCACCAGCTCCCAGAGCTCATCCGGGGAGCTCACCCCGCCGGGGTAGCGACAGCTCATGCCGACGATCGCCAGCGGCTCCAGGGACCGGTCCTCGAGCTCGAGCACGCGTCGGCTGGCCGTGCGCAGCTCCTTGGTCACCTTGCGCAGGTAGGTGCGGAGCTTCTGCTCGTCGCCCAGCCCCGCGCCGGGTGCGCTGTCCATCTGCTCCGTCATACCGACCCGAGCTCCTTGTCGATCAGGTCGAAGATGTCGTCGTCGGAGGCCTCGTCGACGTCGTCGTCGGGCGCGTCGTCGAGCCCCTCCGCTCGACCGCTGCCCCCGTTGAGGACGGTGCGCAGGCGCGCGCTGAGGTGGCGCAGACGCGGTTCGAGCTCGGCGAGCCGCCGGTCGTCGGCTGCCACGGCGATGAGCATCGCCTCGAGCCCCTGCAGCTCGTCGTCGAACGGGGGGCCGACCGGCGGTCCGCTGCCGCCGCCCACGTCCGGCATCAGCACCCGGGTGACGGCGAGCGGCGTCGGGTGGTCGAAGACGAGGGTTGCCGGGAGCCGTAGGCCTGTGGCCTGGCTCAACCGGTTGCGGAGCTCGACCGCTGCCAGGGAGTCGAACCCGAGGTCCTTGAAGGCGCGGTCCGGGGTGATCGCCGCGCCGGACGTATGGCCGAGGACGGCCGCGACCTGTGCCTGCACCAGCTCCAGCACGACCCGCTCACGGTCGGCCTCGGGCACGCCGGCCAGCCGGTCGGCGAGTGAGGCGGCCGCCACCTCCCGGCGGGCCGGGGCACGGACCAGACCACGGAGCAGCGCAGGCAGCAGCCCCTCCCGCGCCTGGGCCCGCAGCGCAGAGAGGTCCAGGTCCACCGGCGCCAGCAGCGGCGCGTCCACGTCGAGCGCGCGGTCGAACAGCTCCAGGCCGAGCTCGCTGGACAGCGCACCCACCCCGGTCCGCCGCATGCGGGCGAGGTCGGCCTCGTGGAGTTCACCGGTCATGCCCGTGGCGTCCGCCCACAACCCCCACGCCAGCGAGGTGGCCGGCAGCCCGACCGCGCGCCGCCGGGTCGCGAGTGCGTCGACGGCCGCGTTGGCGGCCGCGTAGTTGCCCTGGCCCGGGTTGCCGGCCAGGGAGGCGAAGGACGAGAAGAGAACGAAGGCCGACAGCTCCGAGGTGGCCGTGAGCTCATGCAGGTTCAGCGCCGCCTGCAGCTTGGGCCGCATCACCCGATCCAGGTGCTCCGGTGTGAGCGACTCGACCATGGCGTCGTCCAGCACCCCTGCGGCGTGGACCACGGCGGTCAGCGGGCGGTCCAGGGACCCGAGCAGTGCGGCGACCTGGCCCCGGTCGGCCACGTCGCACGCGACCACCCGGGTCTCGGCTCCGAGTCCGCCGAGCTCTGCGATGAGCTCCTCGACGCCGGCGACCCCTGGTCCGCGACGGCTGACCAGCACCACGTGCTTCGCGTCGTGTCGTTCAACGAGGTGTCGGGCGATCAACGCGCCCAGACCCCCGGTGCCGCCGGTGATGAGCACCGTGCCCTCGCGGTCCAGAGGGGCCGGGACGGTGAGCACGACCTTGCCGGTGTTGCGGCCCTCGCGCAGGAACCGGAACGCCTCGCGGCCGCGCCGCACGTCGAAGGCCCGGATCGGCGAGTGCGCCAGGACGCCCGACTCGAACAGGGTGATGACCTCGCCGAGCATCTGCTGGATCCGCTCGGGGCCCGCCTCGAACAGGTCGTACGACCGGTAGCGGACACCAGCATGCGTACGGGCGACGGCCTCCGGGTCACGGATGTCGGCCTTGCCCATCTCCACGAACCGGCCGCCGCGCGGCAGCAGGTCCAGCGATGCGTCGACGAACTCCCCGGCGAGCGCGTCGAGCACGACATCGACCCCTCGTCCGCCCGTGCGGTCCAGGAACCGATCCCGGAACTCGAGGTCACGCGAGGAGGCGATCCGCTCCCGGGCCACACCGAGTCCGCCGACGGCATCCCACTTCGCCGGGCTCGCGGTGGCGAACACCTCCGCCCCGAAGTGCTGGGCCAGCTGCACCGCGGCCATCCCCACCCCGCCCGCGGCGGCGTGCACCAGCACCCGCTCACCGGGCTCCAGCGCGGCCAGGTCGACCAACCCGTAGTAGGCGGTCAGGTAGACCACCGGCACAGCCGCCGCCTGCGCGAACGACCAGCCCGCCGGGATCGGAGCGACCACACGACGGTCAGCCACCGCCACCGGTCCGAAGGCGTCGAGGACCAGACCGAACACCCTGTCACCGGGAGCCAGGTCGGTGACCTGGGCGCCGACCTCGAGGACCACCCCCGCCGCCTCGCTGCCCAGTGGCGCCTCACCGGGATACAGACCCAGGGCGATCAGCACGTCCCGGAAGTTCAGACCTGCGGCCCGGACCCCGATCCGCACCTCGTGCACACCCAGCACCCGGCCGCCGCTCGACGGGAGGATCACCAGGTCCTCGAGCGAGCCGCGCTCCTCGATCCCCAAGCGCCAAGCCGGGGGGGCTGTCGCGTCGGCAACGGGGGCCAGCCGCGGCACCAGCAGCCGCCCGCCGCGCACGGCGATCTGCGGTTCGTCGAGTGCGACAACCCGGGCCCACCCGGGTGCGCCGGACCCGTCGAGATCCACCAGCAGGAAGCGGCCCGGGTGCTCGGACTGGGCACTGCGCACGAGACCCCACACCGAGGCCGGCGCCACGTCAGCGGCCTCGTCACCGACAGCGACACCCAACCGGGTGACCACCACGAGCCTCGCGCCGGAGAGCGCTGCGGTGGCCAGCCAACCCTGGACCAGCGAGAGCGCGCGCCCCGACAGCTCCCGCACGGCTGCTGCGTCGCACTCACCCGCGGGGTCATCCACGGTCACGACGACGACGTCCGGGGGGGTCGCACCGTCCGCGATCGCCTGCTCCAGTGCGCCCAGGTCGCTGAACCGGTCCCCGGTCCCGTCGGCGTCACCGAGAAGGGCGACCCGCAGGCGGCACTCGGGCTCGCGGGCTGGTCCTGGGGCGGTGACCCAGTCGAGCTGGAACAGCGAACCCGACTGCCGGCCGCCGATCGCCAGCTGGTCCTGCGAGACAGTGCGAAGTCCGAGCGAGTCCACGGCCAGGACCAGCGCCCCGCCCTCGTCGACCACGTCGATCCGCAGGGCGCCGCCCGACGCATCGATCCGGACGCGTGCCCGCGTGCCGCTGCCGGTGCCCAGCTGAACTCCGGACCAGGTGAACGGCAGGTCGAGCGGGGCCCCCGGCTCCTTGTCCAGGAGCCCGCCGTGCAGTGCTGCGTCGAACAGCGCCGGGTGGACGGCGAACCGGTCATCCCCGGCGTCGTCCGGCAGCGCCACCTCGGTGTAGAGCACCCCGTCGACGCGCCACGCCGCCCGCAACCCCTGGAACACGGGCCCGTAGTCGTAGCCCAGCTCGGCCAAACGCTCGTACAGCCCGTCCACCGGCACCGGTTCCGCGTGGGCCGGTGGCCACTGGCTCGGGAAGGGCGTACGCGGTCGGGACCCGGTGGTCAGCACCCCACGCGCGTGGCAGACCGCGGTCGACTGCTCGTCGTCGTCCGCAGGCGCTGGACGGGTGTAGACCGCCACCTCGCGGGCACCGTCGTCATCGGCGCAGCCCACCGTGACCTGCACCTGGACCCCCACGTGCTCCGGGAGGATCAGGGGTACTCCCAGGACGAGTTCCTCGACCACCGGACAGCCGGTGAGACCGCCTGCTGTCAGGGTCATCTCAACGATCCCAGCACCGGGCAGGAGCACGGTCCCGAGCACGGCGTGGTCCTCGGCCCACGACATGGACTCCTGGGAGATCCGTCCGGTGAAGACCCACTCGTCACGGTCACCGATCGGGATCGCGGCCGACAAGACCGGGTGCTCGACCCGACGCTGACCCGACGCAGTCGCATCCCCCACCGCCGCCGACGGGGTCAACCAGTACCGCTCTCGCTGGAAGGCGTAGGACGGCAACGCGACCCGCCGAGCACCCGTACCGGCGTAGAACGCCGCCCAGTCCACCCCGACCCCCGCCACGTGCGCCTCAGCCAACGACGACGCGAACCGCTCCAGACCGCCCTCGTCCCGCCGCAACGACCCCAGCACCGCCACCCGATCAGCAGCCCCCAACGCCTCCAGCGTCTGCTCCACACCCATCGTCAGCACCGGATGCGCAGACACCTCGATGAAGCACTCCATCCCCGACCCGACCAGAGCCCGCACCGCCGGCTCGAACCCGACCTGACCCCGCAGGTTGCGATACCAGTAGCCCGCACCCAACCCGGCGGTGTCCACGAAAGCGCCCTCGAGCGACGAGTAGAACGGCACCGCCCCAGAACGCGGCGCGACCGACGCCAACAACCCCGCCAGCTCACCCTCAACCGCCTCGACCTGCACCGAGTGCGACGCGTAGTCCACCGGCACCACCCGAGCCCGCACTCCATCACGCTCACACCCCGCCACCAGCTCCGCCAACGCCGACGGCTCCCCCGACACCACCACCGCCGACGGACCGTTCACCGCCGCCACCGACACCCGCCCAGCCCAGCCCGCGATCCGCCGCTCGACATCGACGACCGGCAACCCCACCGACACCATCCCGCCACGACCAGCCAACCGATCCCGCACCACACCACTGCGCAAGACCACGACCCGGACCGCGTCCTCCAACGACAACCCACCCGCCACATACGCCGCCGCGATCTCCCCCTGCGAATGCCCCACCACCGCAGCCGGTTCCACCCCGTACGAACGCCACAACGCCGCCAACGACACCATCACCGCGAACAACGCCGGCTGCACCACATCCACCCGGTCCAACGACGGCGCGCCCTCCACCCCACGCAGCACATCGACCAACCGCCACCCCACCAACCCCGACAACACCCGGTCACACGCCTCGAACTCAGCCGCGAACACCGGCGCCGACCCCAACAACGACACCGCCATCCCCACCCACTGAGACCCCTGCCCCGGGAACACGAACACCGCCCTGGCCCCAGCAGGCCGGCCCTGCACCACAGCGGCGTGCGGCTCCCCGGCAGTCAGCGCGGCGAGCCCGGTCAGCAGCGCCCCACGGTCGGCGGCGACCACGGCCGCACGGTGGTCCAGCTGCGCCCGGCCGGTCGCGAGGGAGAACCCGGCGTCCAGGACAGTGATGTCGGGGCGGGCGATCAGATGCGCCCGCAGCCGGTCCGCCTGCGCCCGCAGCGCCGGCTCAGACCGGGCCGACAGCAGCACCGGCACCACCGGCGCCACACGCCCGGCCACCTCGAGCTCCACCGGCTCGACCGGCGCCTGCTCCAAGATCAGGTGCGCGTTCGTGCCACTCACCCCGAACGACGACACCCCCGCACGCCGAGGCCGGTCGGACACCGGCCACGGCTCTGAGGTCGTCAGCAGCTCGACCCCAGCCCCAGCCCACTCGACGTAGGGCGACGGCTCGTCCACGTGCAGCGTCGCCGGCAGCACCTCGTGCTGCATCGCCATGACCATCTTGATGACACCCGCGACGCCGGCCGCTGCCTGCGCGTGCGCGATGTTCGACTTGACCGACCCCAGCCGCAGCGGGCCGTGCGTACGCTCGCGACCGTAGGTGGCGATCAGCGCCTGCGCCTCGATCGGGTCACCCAACCTCGTGCCCGTACCGTGACCTTCGACCACGTCGACGTCGGCCCCGCTCAGACCCGCGTTCGCCAGGGCCGCCCGGATCACCCGCTCCTGCGACGGGCCGTTCGGTGCAGTCAGCCCGTTGCTGGCCCCGTCCTGGTTGACCGCGCTGCCGCGCACGACGGCCAGCACCCGGTGACCGTTGCGTTCGGCATCCGAGAGCCGCTCCACGAGCAGCAGGCCCACGCCCTCGCCCCAGCCGACGCCATCGGCCGCGGCCGAGTAGGCCTTGCACAGCCCGTCCGGCGACAGCCCACGCTGCCGGCTGAACTCCACGAAGACAGAGGGGCGGGCCAGCACCGTGACGCCACCCACCAGCGCCAGCGAGCAGTCGCGAGCACGGAGGGCCTTGCACGCCGCGTCCACCGCGACGAGCGACGACGAGCACGCCGTGTCCAACGACACCGCCGGGCCTTCGAACCCGAAGGTGTAGCTGATCCGGCCCGACGCGACGCTCCCCGCGGAGGCGATCGTCAGGTAGGCCTCGAGGTCGGGGCGCTGGTCGCTCTGCCCGGCCACGAACCCGTAGTCCTGGTACATGACGCCGCAGAACACGCCGGTGTCGCTGCCGCGCAACGGGGTCGGATCGATCCCCGCGTCCTCGAACGCCTCCCACGCTGTCTCCAGCAGCAGCCGCTGCTGGGGGTCCATCACCAGTGCCTCACGCGGACTGATGCCGAAGAAGTCCGCGTCGAACTCGCCGACCCGGTCCACGAAGCCCCCGCCTCGCGAGTAGACCTTGCCGACCTGGTCCGGGTCGGCGTCGTACAGGGACTCGACACCCCAACCGCGGTCAGGGGGCAGCGCCGAGGTGCCGGTGCGTCCCTCGGCGACGAGCTGCCACAGCTGCTCCGCCGACGTCACACCACCGGGGTAGCGGCACGCCATGCCGACGATGGCCACCGGCTCGTTCGCCCGCTCCTCCATCTCGCGGAGCCGGGCGCGCGTGTCCTTGAGCTCGATGCCGATCCGCTTGAGGGACTCGACGACCCTGGCCTGCATCGGGTCACCGATGCCCACGCTCGTCATGCCGTCTCGAAGTCGGCGTCGATGAGCTGGAGGATCTCCTCGGCAGTCGTGGCCTGCTCGATCTGGCTGCGCTCGCTCGCGGGCTGCTGCCCGTCGTCCGCGAGCAGGGTGAGCAGGATGCGCAGCCGCCCGGCCACCCGCTGCCTGTCGTCGGGCGCCAGGGTCGTCAGCACTGCCTCGAGCCTCCTGAGCTCCTGGTCCACCGGCGGCTCGGCGGCGGCACCGCCACCGACCTGGGCCAGGAGGAACTGGCTGACCGCGAGGGAGGTCGGGTGGTCGAAGACGAGAGTGGGCGGCAACCGGATCCCGGCGACCCGGGTGAGCCGGTTCCGCAGGTCGACGGCGCCGAGCGAGTCGAACCCCAGCTCGGTGAAGGCACGGACCGGATCGATCACCGCGCCGGGGGCATGGCCGAGGACGGCCGCGACCTGAGCGAGGACGATCCGGAGGACGGCTTGCTTCCGCTCGAAGTCCGGGACGCCGGCGAGCCGTTCCGCAAGACCCTCCAAGGCGACCTGCGAGGGGCGCGACGCCGCGGGGACGAGCCGGCGAAGCACAGCGGGGAGCGAGCCCTCCCGCGCCTGGGCGCGCAAGGCACCCAGGTCCAGTCGTACCGGCGCCAGCAGCGGCGCGCCCATGCACTGGGACACGTCGAACAGCTCGAGGCCGAGCTCGCTCGGGAGCGGCAGGACCCCTGCCCGCTGGAGCCGGGCGAGGTCGGACCGGTCGAGCTGCCCGGCCATGCCACCCGACTCGGCCCACAGACCCCAGGCCAGAGAGGTCGCGGGGAGCCCGTCGCTGCGCCGCTTCTGAGCGAGTGCGTCCAGGAAGGCGTTGGCCGCGGCGTAGTTCGCCTGACCGGGTGTGCCCAGCAGCGCCGAGACCGACGAGAACAGTACGAAGGCCGAGAGGGGCAGATGCGACGTCTGGTCGTGCAGGTTCATCGCCGCATCGACCTTGGGCCGCAGGACCCGCTCCACCTGCTCGGGGGTCATCGACTCGGTCAGGCCGTCGTCGAGGACTCCTGCGGCATGCACGACGGCGGTGAGGGGGTGCTCGAGCTGAGCGAGCACCGCGGCGAGCTGGTCCGGGTCGGCGGCGTCGCACGCCGCCACCTGCACCTCGCACCCGAGCGCCGCCAGCTCCTCGACCAAGTCCGCCGCACCCTCGGCAGCGGGTCCACTCCGGCTGATCAGCAGCAACTGCCTGACGCGCCGGGAGCCGACGAGGTGCCGGGCCAGGAGCCTTCCGAGCAGACCCGTTCCCCCGGTGATCAGCACCGTGCCGTCAGGACCGAGGTCCGCGCTCTCGGCGGTGGCCGACGGCGCCCGCACGAGCCGGGGTGCCAGCACGCGGCCCCCGCGCACGGCCAGCTGCGGCTCGTCGAGGTCGACCAGGCCGGTCCAGTCAGCGCGGTCGCCTGCGTCGCCCAGGTCGACCAGCACCACCCGGCCCGGGTGCTCCGACTGCGCACTGCGGACCAGTCCCCACACGGGCGACAGGGCGAGCTCCGGGGCCTCCTCGGCCACCGCGACGGCGCGACGGGTCACCACGACCAGCCGCGTCTCGTCCAGCCACTCGCTCGCCAACCAGCGCTGGAGCAGGTCGAGCGTCTGCAGGGTGACCGTCAGCGCAGCCGACGCGACCGTCGTCGCCTCCGTCGGGGCCTCGATGACGGCGATGACCACGTCCAGGGAGTAAGCGTCGTCGGCGAGTGCCTGCTCCACGGCCTCGACGTCCGCGAAGCACTGCGGTGCCGGGCCGAGGTCCCCGAGGACGGCGGGTCCCCCGAGGACCCCTACCCGGGCGGACCCGACACCGGCCCGCGCCGCCACCGGCAGCCACTCGAGCTGGTACATCGACTGCGTCCGACCCGACCCGTCGCCGGCGAACTGCGCCTGCTCGGCCGTACGGACCGTCAAGGACGCCACCGTCACGACCTCGATCCCAGCCTCGTCGACGACGTCGAGGCGCACCGATGACTCCCCGACCGGGCTGAGCCGCACCCGGACGCGCGCGCCGCCGCCCTCGCCCCGACGAACGCCGGCCCACGAGAAGGGAAGCCTCAGCGGCGCTCCCGGCTCCTGGTCCAGCAGCAGGACGTGCACGACGGCGTCCAACAGCGCCGGAGAGAGCACGGCGTCACCGGGGGCAGACCCGTCGGGCACGAGCACCTCGGTGTAGAGGTGCAGACCGTCGCGCCAGGCCGCTCGTACGCCCTGGAAGTGCGGCCCGTAGTCGTAACCCGCCGTCGCCAGCCGCTCGTAGAGATCGTCCACGGCGATCGGGTCCGCTCCCGCCGGTGGCCACACCGCCGGGAACGTCGCTGGGGGCTCCGCGTCGGTGGTGAGGACGCCACGGCCGTGACAGGTCGCAGCGTGCTCTCCGTCCTCGGCCGACCCCTGCGGTCGGGAGTAGACGGCCACCTCACGCAGCCCGTCGTCGCCAGGAGCCCCGACCGTGACCTGCACGTGGCGCACGGCGTCGTCGGGCAGGACCAGCGGTGCCTCCAGCACCAGCTCCGACAGCACGGGACACCCCACCTGGCGCCCGGCGACGAGCAGCCAGTCGACCACAGCCGCCCCCGGGAGGACCGCCGTCCCGAACAGGGCATGGTCGCGCACCCAGGGCTGGAGGCCCCAGGACACGTTGCCCGTGAACAGCCACTCGTCCCGGTCGCCGACCGGGACGGCCGCCGCGAGGACCGGGTGATCGATCCGCCCCAGGCCACGTGCAGCCGGGTCCCCGACAGTCGCAGCCGGAGCGAGCCAGAACCGCTCCCGCTGGAACGCGTAGGTCGGGAGGTCCACGCGCCGCGCCCCGGTGCCGATGAAGAACTCGGCCCAGTCCACCGGCAGCCCAGCCGCGTGGGCCTGGCCGAGGAAGCGGGTGAAGGTCTCCAGCTCCGGCTCCCGGGCCCTCGAGGTCGAGGCGAAGACCGGGCTCGGCCCGGCCTGGCCCTCCGACCCCGTCTCCGGATCGGGCTCCGCGTCGACCGCCTGCCGCGCCAACGCCGTCAGGACCCCGTCAGGGCCGAGTTCGAGGAACCGGGTGACACCTTCGCGCCGCAGGGTGCGCAGCCCGTCCAGGAACCGGACCGGTCGCCGCACCTGGTCGACCCAGTAGCCCGGGCGGGTCAGCTCGGCCGAGACGAGCTCACCCGTCACGTTGGAGACCACCGGGATCTGCGGCTCGTCGAACCGCAGTCCCGCCGCAACCTGGCCGAAGTCCGCCAGGACGGGGTCCATCTGCTGCGAGTGGAACGCGTGCGAGACCCGCAACCGGGAGGTCTTGCGGCCTGGCCACCCGGGCAGCCAGTCCTCGATCGCATCGAGGTCACCCGTGACCACGACCGCGTGCGGTCCGTTGACGGCGGCGATCTCGAGGCGGCCCTCGAACCCGCTCAGCGACTCGACGACCTCCCGCTCGTTCGCCACCACGGAGGCCATGCCGCCACCAGCCGGGAGCGAACCCATGAGGCGCCCTCGGGCGACCACCAGCTCAGAAGCGTGAGCCAGGGAGAGCACCCCCGCCACGTGGGCGGCCGAGATCTCGCCGATCGAGTGCCCGATCACGACGTCCGGACGCACGCCCAGCGAGCTCAGGAGCCGGAACAGCGCTACCTCGACCGCGAAGAGCGCAGCCTGCGTGTACTCCGTGCAGTCCAGCAGCGCCGCCTCCGGCGAACCCTCTTCGGCAGCCAGCAGGTCCCACAACGACCGTCCCAGCCGCGGGTCCAGCTCGGCGCAGACCTCGCGAAGCTCCTGTGCGAAGCGGGGGTTCGCGGCGGCGAGCCCGACGGCCATCCTCGGCCGCTGGGCCCCCTGGCCGGTGAATAGGAAGGCCGTCTTGCCTGCGGTGACCGAGCCCTCGACGACCCCAGCCGCGGGCTCGTCGGCGGCGAGCGCGCTGAGCCCGGTCAGCAGCGCCCCGCGATCGGCAGCCACCACGGCGGCCCGATGGTCCAGCTGCGCCCGACCGGTCGCGAGGGAGAACCCGGCGTCGAGGACAGTGATGTCGGGGCGGGCGATCAGATGGGCCCGCAGCCGGTCCGCCTGCGCCCGCAGCGCCGGTGCGGACCGGGCCGACAGGAGCACGGGTACGACGGGCAGCGCGCGGGCGGGGGCCGGCTCGGAGGGTTCCGGCTGCCCTGCCGGTGCCTCCTCAAGGATCACGTGCGCGTTGGTGCCGCTCACGCCGAACGAGGAGACCCCTGCGCGTCGCAGCCGGTCGGACGCAGGCCAGGGCTCGGCCCGGGTGAGCAGCTCGACCCCACCTGCGGCCCAGTCGACGTGCGGGGACGGGGCGTCCACGTGCAGCGTCGCCGGCAGCACCCCGTGGCGCATCGCGAGGACCATCTTGATCATGCCCGCGACACCGGCCGCTGCCTGGGCGTGTGCGATGTTGGACTTGATCGAGCCCAGCCGCAGCGGGCCGTGCGAGCGCTCGCGGCCGTAGGTGTCGACCAGCGCCTGGGCCTCGATCGGGTCCCCCAGAACGGTTCCCGTCCCGTGCCCCTCGACCACGTCGACGTCGGACGCGCCGATGCCGGCGTTCGCGAGAGCCGCCCGGATGACCTTCTCCTGCGACAGGCCGTTCGGTGCTGTCAGGCCGTTGCTCGCGCCGTCCTGGTTCACCGCGCTCCCGCGGACGACCGCCAGCACCCGGTGGCCGTTGCGCTGGGCGTCCGACAGCCGCTCGAGCACCAGCAGGCCTGCGCCCTCACCCCAGCCGACCCCGTCGGCCGCGGCGGCGTAGGCCTTGCACAACCCGTCCGGCGACAGTGCCCGCTGCCGGCTGAACTCGATGAAGACGGCCGTCCGGGCCAGCACCGTCACCCCGCCCACGAGGGCGAGCGAACAGTCCTTCGCCCGAAGGGCCTTGCAGGCCGCGTCGACGGCGACGAGCGAGGACGAGCACGCCGTGTCCACCGACACCGCGGGGCCTTCGAGTCCGAAGGTGTAGCTGATCCGACCCGACGCGACGCTCCCCGCCGAGGCGATGGTCAGGTAGCCCTCGATCTCCGGCCGCTGCTCGCTCTGGCCCGCGACAAAGCCGTAGTCCTGGTACATCACACCGCAGAAGACCCCGGTGTCGCTTCCCCGCAGGGACGTCGGGTCGATCCCAGCGTCCTCGAACGCCTCCCACGCGACCTCCAGCAGCAGTCGCTGCTGGGGGTCCATGACCAACGCCTCCCGAGGGCTGATGCCGAAGAAGCTGGCATCGAAGTCGGCGGCCCCCTCGAGGAACCCGCCGCCGCGGGAGTAGGAGGTCCCCGGGTGGTCGGGGTCGGGGTCGATGAGACCGTCGAGCTCCCAGCCGCGGTCTAACGGGAAGCCCGAGGTCCCCGTCCGCCCGTCAGCTACGAGCCGCCACAGCTCGTCCGGTGAGGTGACGCCCCCCGGGTAGCGACAACCCATGCCCACGATCGCCAGCGGCTCGTGCTCGAGCTGCTCCAGCTCTCGGACCCGGCGGTTGGCGGTCACGAGATCGCCGGTCACCTTGCGGAGGTAGGTGCGGAGCTTCTGCTCGTCCGCGGTGGAGCCGTCCCGCGACGAGGTCCGGTCCTCGCTCATGAAGATCGGGACCCCTCGAGCGGCGTGGGGCAGCAGGGCGTCTTCACGCCGACGACGCTAGGGATCGCGGGTGCTTCTGGCCTACCCCTCATGACCCTTACGGCCCCCTGATCCTGCGCCGCCCGGCCCAGTCCGCCGCTGGGATGGACCAACTCGTCCTGCAGCCGACCGCGCACGGTCAGAGGGGGATGTTCCCGTGGAGCCCGCGCCCAGGGGGCGCGGCGGCCAGGGCTGTTGCCAGCCGCTCCCTGGTCCGAGCCGGGTCGATCACCTCGTCGACAGCCCCCGTGTCCAGCGCCCTGCCTACGCCCCCGGACTCCCGCTCGTGCTCCTCGACCAGGCGACGCTGCAACGCGGCGCGCTCGGCCACCGGGGCTGCGGCCAGGGCCTTGCGGTGAAGCACCCCCACCGCTGCGGACGCCCCCATGACGGCGACTTCCGCGCCCGGCCAGGCAAAGACCGCAGTGGCGCCCAGCGACCGTGAGTTCATGGCGATGTACGCGCCACCGTAGGCCTTTCGGGTGATGAGCGTAATCCGAGGGACGCTGCACTCCGCGAAGGCATGCAGCAACTTGGCACCGCGCCTGACCACCCCGCCCCACTCCTCGTCGACACCGGGCAGGTAGCCGGGGACGTCCACGAGCACCAGGAGAGGCACCCCGAGCGCGTCGCACATGCGTACGAAGCGGGAGGCCTTCTCCGCAGACAGGGAGTCCAGGCAGCCGCCCTTGCGCAACGGGTTGTTGGCCACCACGCCGACTGACCGACCGCCGAGCCGACCTAGTGCCACCACCATGTTCGGCGCCCAGCGGGCCTGCAGCTCCTGCACAGACGCGTCGTCGTCGAGGACGGCCCACACGAGGGGGCGCACGTCGTAGGCGCGACGAGGTGAGTCCGGGAGCAGGGCACGGAGGTCCTGGGCGACGGCGACCCGTGTGGGGTCGATCCGTCCCCGACGCCCGAGGAGGTCGACCACCCGGCGAGCGCACTCGAGCGCGTCGTGCTCGGACGCGACCGTTACGTGGACGACGCCGGACCGCTGACCGTGAGCCAGGGGGCCGCCCAGGCTCTCCATGTCGATCTCCTCGGACGTTACGCTCCGCACCACGTCAGGACCCGTGACGAAAATGCGCCCCTGTGCGCTCATGATGACGACGTCTGTGAGGGCCGGTCCGTAGGCGGCGGCGCCTGCTGCCGGGCCGAGCACGACCGAGATCTGGGGGACCCGTCCGGAGGCGCGGGTCATGGCCGCGAACATCCTGCCGACACCGTCCATGGACTCGACACCGTCGGCGAGCTTGGCGCCCCCTGAGTGCCAGAGCCCCAGGACCGGGCAGCCGGTGCGCACGGCCTCGTCGATCACGGCAGCAATGCGCAGCCCCCCGGCCGCACCGATCGCGCCACCCATCGTCAGAGCGTCGGTGCAGTAGGCGAGCACGGGGGTGCCGGCGATTGATCCCCGGACAGCGGTGACACCACTCCCGTCACCATCGCACGCGGCTGAGGTGAAGGGGGTCGTCGACCCGGGGTCCAGCAAGCGGGCGAGCCGCTGCGCCGGCCGGCGGTCCTCGTTCCGTGCGTCCGCGGCCGGGGGCTGCCACAGGTCGGTCGTCACGAGAACGCCTTCCTCGATGTTGATCTGGGGGACGGGCGGTCCCAGCACGGCTTGCGCCACCGTGCGCGGCTGTCCTGGTGCTGCGACGGCCCGCATGCAGTCTGCGGAATCCCGGCCGGGTCGAGCAACCCCTGATGCCCCCCTGCACCTCGAGCCCCTACGGGGCCAGATCCGTTCACCAGCACCCCTTGACGGGTTCTGCGACGCGCGGAGGGGCCGTACGCTGCGCGCGTCACGATGACCGGTGCGCTGCCACCCCGAGCAGCCACGCCTCGGCGGACTGGAGCCCCGGGTGGGACCACGCGCTCGCCGCGACGGCACGGTGCCTGCGCGCACCGGCACGGGATGAAGACCCCCGACGCACCGACGCTCTGGGGGATCAGCGATCTGCACGTCGCCCACCGGCTGAACCGCGAACTGCTCGAGCTGGTCCGCCCGCGCTCCGACGACGACTGGCTGATCGTGGCCGGTGACGTCGGCGAGCGCAGCGCGGACATCGAGGCCGCACTGCGCCTGCTGTCCGAGCGGTTCGCACGGGTGATCTGGGTGCCGGGCAACCACGAGCTGTGGACACCCGTCCAGGACGCGGTGCAGCTGCGCGGAGTGGAACGCTACGACTGGCTCGTCGCGATGTGCCGCCGGCTCGGGGTGCTGACCCCGGAGGACGACTACCCCCTCTGGGCCGGACCCGGCGGTCCGGTGCGGATCGCTCCGCTGCTCAGCCTCTACGACTTCACCTGGCTGGCGCCCGGGACGACCACCCGGGAGCAGTCCTTGGCCCGCGCCTACGAGACGGGCGTTGTCTGCAGCGACGAGTTCCAGCTCCATGCCGACCCATACCCCGACGTGGCGGCCTGGTGCCAGGCGCGGGTTGCGGCCACCGAGCTCCGCCTCGAAGCGTGTCCGCGCGACGTCCCGCTCGTCCTCGTCAGCCACTGGCCGCTCGTCCGGGAACCGACCCGTGTCCTGCGCTACCCCGAGTTCGCCCAGTGGTGCGGCACGAAGGCGACGGCCGACTGGCACCGCCGGTTCCGCACCGAGCTGGTCGTCTACGGGCACCTGCACATCCCCTCCACCACGGTGCACGAGGGCGTGCGCCACGAGGAGGTCTCGCTCGGCTACCCCAGGGAGTGGCAGCGGCACGGCCTGCGTCCAGGGCTGATGAAGCAGCTGCTGCCGCGTCCAGGTGCGTCGTGATCGCCGACATCCTGCCCGCGACCGTGCGCAGCGTCGTCTCGTACGGCGATCCTGCGCACCCAGCGCTGTTCCCCGAGGAGGATGCTGTCGTCGCGGCCGCGGTGGAGCGCCGCCGGCGCGAGTTCGCCACGACGCGGGCCTGTGCCCGCGAGGCGCTCGCGGGTCTGGACGTGCCGCCAGGTCCGATCATGCCGGGTGAGCGCGGTGCCCCTCAGTGGCCCGGCGGCATCGTCGGGAGCATGACGCACTGCGCCGGCTACCGGGCGGCCGCCGTGGCCCGTGACACCGACGTCGTGACCCTCGGCATCGACGCCGAGGTGGACGCCCCCCTCCCCGACGGGGTCCTCGAGGTCATCGCTGTGCCCCAGGAGGTCTGGTGGCTGTCCGACCTCCCTCGCGACGGAGGTGCGCACTGGGACCGCCTGCTCTTCAGCGCGAAGGAGTCGATCTACAAGGCGTGGTACCCGGTCGCGCGACGCCCCCTCGGGTTCGACGAGGCCCTGGTGCTGCTCGCCCCGGACGGGACGTTCCACGCACGCCTGCTCGTCGACCCCTCCCCGTTCGCAGGACCTGACCTGCGGGGGCGGTGGTCGTCGAGGGCCGGGCTCGTGGCGACGACGGTGGTCGTCGCCCGCTGAGCCCGTGTCCCGCCCCGGCGGCGTCAGCGGTGGGCGGGCAGGTCACGGCTGGGACTGATCGCCGCAGGCCGCAGGTCACAGCACGTGGGTTAGCGCGTTGCGACTGCTGACGCCCAGCTTGCGGTAGGCGCGAGTCAGGTGCTGCTCCACCGTACTGACAGTGATGAACAGCCGCCGGGAGATCTGGCGGTTGGTGCAGCCGGCAGCCGCAAGGGACGCGACCTTCCACTCCGCATCGCTGAGCGGGCAGTCCACCCGGCGCGCTTCCTGTGCAGGCGGGTGGGCCGCTTCCCGGTCCCCGGAGGCTGGGGCACGACCGGCCGCCACCCGCGGGACGGGGAAGGGGACCCGGGCGTCACCGGGCAGGCCGCCCGGTCGAGCCGGGTAGGTGGTATGCCGGTGAGGCGCACCCGACCGGTGCTGGTGCGGTGCAGGCGCGACCTGTCGTGCCGGCTGCCCGCTGCGGCGGGCCGTCGTCCCCAGGACCTCGGCGAGCAGGCGTGCGCAATCGCGGTAGGTCTGCGTCCTGGTGCTCCTGAGCAGCGCCACCTGGTCGGAGGCCAGGCGGCGGGCCTGCTCGTGGTCGCCCAGGCGCAGCCAGGTCCGTGCCAGGTGGCCCCGCCAGGGCAGGTAGGTCGGTTGGTCGCACCCCCACGCCTCAGCCAGTCGACCACAGGACTCGAACGCCTCCACCGCGGCGTGCAGCCGGTCGGTCCGGAGGTAGAAGTGGCCACGTGCGCTGAGGAAGCCGATGCTCGCGAACCCTGACTGGTGGGTCTCAGCAGCGGGGAGGGCGAGCACCCACGCGGCCTCGTGCAGCTCCCCCCGCCTCGTCGCGGTGCGGAGCACTGTCGCGAGCGCCGCCTTGGCCATCACGCCCCAGCCCTGCGTGCCGATCTCGTCGAGCGCGGCGCGCCCCATCACCTCGGCCGTACTGAGATCGCCTTGTCGGAGGGCGATCTCGGCCCGGAGGCGACTGAACCGAGCCCGCCTGAAGGTGTAGCGCCTCCCCTGTGCCTCCTCGAGCAACCGGTCGCACGAGTGCGCGGCGAACTCGACCTCGTCGCAGTACGTCAGCGCGTAGAGCGCCAGCTCCACCGACTCGACGTGCTCGGGGTGGTTCTCCGGGTGCCCGACGATCTGTCGAGCCATGAGGACGGCTTCGGGGCTCGGGCCTGCGGTCAAGACCGACACGAGCACCTGGCTGGCGCGCTGCGCCGTCGAGAGCGACGGCAGGCCATGCACGTCGTCCGCGTCGTGGACGCTCCCGACCCACGGGACGCGCGGGGGCCCGGGGGCAGCCGCCTGCGGCCGGACGCTCAGCTCGAGCAGCTGACGCACCCGCAGGGCCTGCGCGGGAGGCATCACCCGACACTGGGCCGGGTCGTCGAGGATCGCCCGGACCCGGTCGTGCGCGCCGGACCACAGCAGCAGCGGCAGCAGCACGAGGGCCCACTCCTGTGGGAGGTGACCGAGCCGCAGGTCTGCGCAGAGCTGGTCGAGGTGACGAAGCGCAGCCGAGGGGTTGACGCCCCACTGCACGACCACCCGGCGCATGAGCAGCTCGGCCTGCCCGGTCTCGTCGACGGTCACTGCCCGCGCCGCGCTCAGGTAGTCGATGGCGAGCTCCGGCTCGTCGGCCTCCAGTGCCTCGGCGACGGCCCCCTGGAAGACGGACGACGACCACGGACACGGGATCGGGCCCGTCGGGACCAGGTAGGGAGCGACGGAGTAGGGGGACGCTCCCCGGTCCGAGAGCAGGTGCGCGGTCTGCAGGCGCTGGGCGGCGCGGGCCGAATGCCCCATGTCGTTGAGGACGCAGTCCCGGGCGTGACGGCGGAAGCGGTCGCCCGTGACCAGGCCTGTCCCGGACAGGATGCCTAGCGCCCCGGAGGTCACGGCCGGTTCCAGACCGGCGAGCAGGCTGAGCAGGTCGCCCTGCCGCTCCTTGTCGAGGATGGCCAGCGCGTGCGCCACCTTCACCACCTCGGGACCGCAGGAGTGCAGGAGTCTGCAGACGCCGGCGCGGAAGGACGCGCCCACGGACAGCGTCCACGTCGGGTGGTCCTGGACCGCTCGGGCCTGCCGGGTGTCCTCGATGACGGCGTGGGCGAGCAGGGGGTTCCCCCCCGTGGCCTCGAAGCACCCCGCGCTCAGCGCCCCAGCGGCGTCTCCCAGCTCCTTTCGAACGAGCTCGTCTACGGCCGGGGCCATCAGCGGGTGCAGACGGAGGCTCAGGGTCACGGGGTGGTTCATCAGCGCCTGCAAGGACGCGTCGGGTTCGGTAGCACCGGTCTTCACGGTGGCGATGACGGTGAGGCTGGTGGACGTGATCTGGCTGGCCAGCAGGAGCAGCAGCCGCAGGCTGAGCGGGTCGGCGTTCTCCACCCCGGTCAGGGCGAGCACGAGGGGGCGGTCGCGCGACGGGCGGACCAACGCGTCAGCCAGGCCGCGCAGGACCGTGAGCTCGTGGCCTGCCGCGTCTGCGGCCGCATGATCAGCCGACAGCAGCCCGAGGATGTCGGTGACCTGCGGGACGGGGTCGACAGCCGTGGTGGACAGGGGCAGGTGCGCCAACAGCTTGCCGATCAGCTGGAACGGCATGCCCCGCTCGATGGGCGACACCGAGGCCGTCAGGACGTCGTGTCCGAGCACCTCGGCCTGCTCGACCACGGCCTGCAGGAGTGCGGCCTTGCCCGTGGCGGCCGGACCCGTGATCACCGTCAGGCTCCCTGTGCCGGCGGATCCCTGACTCAGGCGCTCACGCAGGACGGCGAGCTCCGGTTCCCGGTCCACGAGCCGCGCGCGAGACCCGTGCGGCCGCGACCCGCCCTGGGCGCGAGAACTCGACGTCGACGGGTCCGACCAGCCCGTCGAGCGGGTCGCCGCAATCGTCACGTCCGGACCGCCACGCGCCCCGACGCGGGGCCCGTCGGCGCAGCAGGCCGCCGGCCGACGACGGGTGGGCGGTGGGTCGGCCTGGTCGCTGCCATCGCGGCCCGCGCGGCCCGGAGGATGGCTTCTGCATGCGGGACCAGTGCCGCGCCGGCCTGGGTCACCTCGACAGAACGCGTCGTTCGCGTGAGTAACGGGGTCCCGACGATCGCCTCGAGCAGGCTGATGCGACGGCTCAAGCCCGACTGGCTGATGTAGAGGCGCCGCGCCGCACGGGTGAACTGGCGCTCCTGGGCCAGCACGACGAACGCGTGCAGCAGGTCGAGCCTGAGCGCGCCCGACACCCCGGAGGTCCGGTCCCCGTCCATGGCGACGCGGGACGCTGGGGCGATGGGCGGCCGATCCCAAGGTGCAACAGTCACCAGGGCAGTCAACAATCATGACTATCCAAGGTCAAGGAGCACTGTCGGTCCACGCCATGCACACCCGGTGACCGCTCGGTGTACGAGCGCACGGTGGTGCGGCCCCAGACCCTGGCGCATCATCGCGCGCCGCGCTCTGCCCCGTCAGCAGCACATGCTATTGCCCGCGAGGGGGGTCGAATCCGACCCAGCCGCCGAGGCGACGGGGACGGCGATGGCGGCGACGAGGGCGATGGCGGACAGCAGGATGCGGATCATGACCACTCCAGGGATCGCTCGGACGGAGCGGTCAGAGTCCGTGACAATGGGTGGTCATGTCAGGGTTCGTGCGGAACCAGCATGAGTCGTGTTGTATGTGACCGGGAGGTGAACCGTTGTCAGCACAACCAGCGCTGGGACAGCGACTGCGACAGGAGCGCGTACGACGCCGCTTGTCGCAGACCGCACTGTCGGGCGACGGCATCTCCGCCAGCTACGTCAGCCTGCTCGAGAGCGGGCTGCGGGAGCCCACCCGTGACGTCGTCCACAAGCTCGCCCACCGGCTCCACGTCGACCCCGCCCTGCTCCTGCACGGCGACGAGCGGCTCAGGAGCCAGGCCCGGATGGACGTCGCCTTCGCGAAGTTCTGCCTCGAGCAGGGTGATGCAGGGCAAGCCGAGCAGGTGCTCCGTACGCTCCTGTCGTCCGGTGGTCCCGGGCTCGATCGGGAGCGCCTGTTCGACGCGCGGCTGGTCCTGGCGCAGGCGCACGAGCGACTCGGCCACCTAGACGCTGCGGTGCGCAGTCTCGAGGACCTGCGCTTGGAGGCGCAGCAGGCCCCGGACGCACTGCCCTGGTTGCCGACCGTCATGGCCCTGTGCAGGTGCTACCGCGATGCAGGCGACCTCGGCCGCGCCGTCGACGTCGCCGAGCAGGCCGTCGACCTGTGCGACCGCCTCGGCCTGCGCGGGCTCGACGGGCATCCGCAGCTCGTCGCGACGATGGCCGCCGCCTACTTCGACAGGGGCGACCTGCTCCGGGCCGGAAGCATCCTCGACGAGCTGCTGGAGGCGACACTCGGTGCCGACAGGCCTGCGCGGGCCGCAGCGAACTGGAACGCGGCGGTCGTCGCGGCGGAGGCCGGACGGCACGGCGAGGCAGCCAGGCTCGCTGAACGGGCCGCAGCTCTGCTCGCCGAGGGCTGCGACGAGCGCGCCATCGCCCGGTGCAAGATCACCCGCGCCTGGATCCTTCTCGCCGACGAGCCGCCCCGACCCGAGCCCGCTCGAGCTCTGCTGCGCAGCGCTCTGCCGACCGTGCGCCAGCACGACTCCGCCGGTACAGTCGCCAGTGCAGAGGTCGAACTAGCCCGGTGCGAACTGCTCCTCGGCCGGCCTGAGCAAGCCCAGGAACTGGCTTCTCGCGCCTTGGCCAGGCTCGGCGGAGAACAGCCCCTGGAGATCGCCAGGGCCAGGGCCGTCCTCGGTGAAGCTGGTCTGGCCACGGGCGACCCGTCGGCGCGGAGCAACCTGGACGCAGCGGCGGCGCTGCTTGTGGACGTGGGTGCGGGCCGTCAGGCGGCCGCCATCTGGCGTCGCATCGCCGACGCCCGCGGACGGGCGGGTGACGCCGCTGCCGCCCTGGAGGCGTATCGACGCGCACTCGACCTCGTGGGAGTGCGCAGTGCAGCCCCAGGCAATCCCTACGCCCTCCCCGCGGCCGTGTCCGTCGCCGCGACCGACCCGGTCGGGCGGCGCGGCGCCGAGCCGCCAGCCTTAGCAGCAACGCCGACGGTGTGCGTCGCGGCTGAGGTCGACGTCGGGTCCGATCGGTGACGGCCAGCAGCAGGGCGACGCGGCACCCACGTCAGCGTCGACGGTGACGGTGACGGTGACGGTGACGGTGACGGTGAGCACGGCCCAGCAACGAGCGCCGGTGACACCCTGGCGCGCGAGTTCTGCGAAACGCGTACAGGCTCGGTCAGGTGCCCATCTGCTCCGGCCGGGTGGTCCCGCCGGGGCTCGCAACGGGGTGACAGGGACGGGTGCCGGGCGCCGCAGACTCCCTGTTCGCGGACCTGGTGCACCCTCGGAAGTGGCGTACCGCCCAGAGTCCAGTGGGAGGTCGACCGTCCGGTGCCGGTGACGCCTGTCCACACGACGTCGGACGGCGCGAAGGCCACGACCGCTGAGACGAGGGGGCTGTGCGCCCCTGTCAGAAGGGCCGCCTCGGATCCAAAGACGTTCCCAGGACGATGACGCGGTCGCACTGGCTCGCCAACGCGTCGATGCGACCGAGGAACACCTCAAGAGTATCTCCCACGGCCCGTCGTTCTGCCCTGGCGCCCCGAACCACTGGATCGACTCTGCCAAGGCACCATGGCTCGCGAGGAGTTCCGCTCGCGAGCCGTCGATCCGGCCACTCGACCCGGCGATGACGAGGGCTCCTGCGCCGGAGGGCTGGTCGGGCACCCAGCGGACGCCCGGCACACCTGGAACGTCGCAACACTTCACGAAAGCGAGCATGCCATCAAGCAAGGCCCCAGGTCCTTGTCCGACAGCATGCCCATTGCCTGCACTCGGCCGGGTGCGAGTCAGCCTGGGCCATCAGGCCGACTCGACCGGAAGCGAAGACCGGTTCCGTTCGCCCCTGGCACTCTCCGACGTCCCGCGAGGCGATCCGCTTACCGGGACGTTCCGGCGTCGCCTCTAGATGCGCCGTCCCTTGACGCCAGTAAGGCGGAACCGGCGCCAGGACGTGCTGCGCGCCCCCCGGGCTGTCCCTGGCGGTGGGTCACCGTTCAGTTGCGTCCCCGTCACAGAGCGGTCTGGAACGTGCCGACCTGTTGCAGCTCGAGGAACTCGCGGTCGCCTTCGCAGCGGTCGTCCAGGCCGACGCGGTACCGCTGGAAGGACTCCAGCTGGGGCAGGGGGTCGGGCAGCTCCGGACCTTCGACGAACTCCACGAATGTGCGTGTGCCCGTCACCTGGTAGGTCGTCCAGGCGATTCCGCTTGGCCGGGTGTCAGCCAGGTCGTCGTAGACGTCACGGAGCAGGTCCAGGTGGCTCTGCAGCTGGTCGGCTCTCACGGTGTAGCGCATGACGGCATGCATGACGGTCCTCGTGTTTGTTCTAGCGGGTGGGGGGTTGTGAGGTGATCGAGCGCAGGCCTGCGGGGTGGCGGCGGACGAGCCGGTCGAGGCCGGTGCGGCTGGCTGCGTCCGCGGGCAGGTAGACGATCATGCGTTGGTCGTTGCGGTCGGCCAGCTCGAGACCTTCGAAGTTCAGTCGGAGCGGGCCGACCTCGGGGTGGGTGACGTCGTGGATGCCGGTCCGGCCCGAGGTCAGGGGCCGCTGTCGCCAACGGATGGTGAACTCCTCGCCGCCGCCGGCGGCGGCGAGGGTGTCGGCGAGAGCGTCGACGGCGGGGTCGCCGCGGCGGTGGGCGTGCAGGTAGGCGATCTGCTCGTCGAGGACGGCGGACCAGT